>Ga0209692_10002693_pt1 | contig 18567 bp, 14 predicted proteins | sample tdDd472_FD_187129 | JGI IMG/M metagenome (GOLD analysis project Ga0209692, IMG submission 187129) | Marine sediment microbial communities from the Atlantic coast under amendment with organic carbon and nitrate - tdDd47.2 (SPAdes)... | ecosystem: Environmental > Aquatic > Marine > Coastal >...
GCATCTCCCAACGACCTGACTGAAGACCAATTGATCATGAGTAGAATTGCACTTTACGGCCCCATTGTTATTCCTTTGGGCCTTGCAGCTTCTACCATCTCCTCCGCTCTGGGATCAATAATGGTTGCACCAAGAACATTGCAGGCACTTGCCCGGGACAAATCTTTCCCAATCAGGGGTATAAATACTTTTTTAAGGAGAAGTAAAAAAAAGGATGGTGAGCCAAGGAATGCTTCTGTAATAGTTATCATCATCGCCTTTGCAGTTGTAGCTGTGGGAGATGTAAATGCAGTGGCACGGATCATTTCGATGTTTTTTATGGTAACCTATGGTGCACTCAATCTCATTTCTTTTCTAAATCATTTTGGCGCCGATCCATCTTATAGGCCCACATTTAAATCCCGTTGGTACCTTTCGCTGCTTGGATTTTTTTTGAGCCTGTGGCTGATGTTCAAAATGGATGCCATTTATGCAACAGCCTCAATTGCAATAATGATCTTGCTTTATTTATACATCAACAGATACCACAGTGAAAGAAAAGGACTCGAAGTACTTTTCAAAGGGGCCCTTTTTCAGCTCAACCAACGATTACAGGTTTATCTTCAAAAATCAAAAAAGAATCTGGCAGGATCATCCTGGAGACCTTCTGCAGTTTGTGTTTCAAAAGATTCATTTGAGCATGAGCAGGCCTACAATCTCTTATGCTGGATATCTTTTAACCATGGCTTTGGGACTTACATTCATCTTATTGAAGGTTATTTTTCGAAAGCTATGTACGAAAAATCAGCCACCGAACTGGAGGATCTCATCAAGATTTCCAACAAAAAAAACAGCAATGTTTATCTTGATACCATAATTTCGCCCTCTTACACTTCAGCCATAGCACAAATAATTCAATTACCCGGAATTTCAGGGATGGAAAACAATATGGTAATCTTTGAATTTGATAAGGATGATCCTGTTAACCTTGACCAAATAACAGATAATTTCAACCTTGTCAGGGCAGGAAACTACGATGTTTGTATTTTGGGCAGTTCACAAAGGGATATTGAGTTCAGTGAAGGTATTCATGTTTGGATTCAAAGTACTGATGCTGAAAACTCCAGCCTGATGATTCTGCTGAGTTACATCATACTTGCTCATCCGGATTGGAAAAAAGCGGAGATTAAAATTTTTGACATTTGTAAAGAACTGCACGAAGATGAGGTGAGGGAAAATTTGCTGGAACTCATTGAAACTGGGCGACTTCCTATTTCACCTAAAAATATTGAAATTATTCGTCGGGAGGAAAATGTAAGTAGCAAGTCAGTGATTAATGAAAGGTCAAAAGATGCGGGCCTGGTAATTATAGGATTTCGCTCTGAACAACTCAGGCACTCAGGAAAAGAATTATTTGAAGGCTTCGAAGATACTGGCAATGTTTTATTTGTGAATGCAAGTAAGGAGAAGGAGATCAAGTAAGGCGTTTGGCGTTGAGTGTTTCGCGTTCAAAGTTCGGAGTTTTGAGTTATAATTCTTTTAGCGACTTGGAGTCGCTTAGATAATCCGACAGAGGCATGGCATCCCTCTCCTACTGGCCTCTACCGTGACAGTTTTTAAATTTCTTACCACTTCCACATGGGCAGGCTTCGTTACGCCCGACCTTTTTCTCAACTTTAACGGGTTGTGGTTTTTGCTTTGCCTGGGTGTTGCTATGCGATTGCGACAGCAAATCCTGGCGACCTTCCTGCAATCTCCTTCGATCGGCGCGTTTAGGAATTTGTGCCTCACGAACATTATTCGGATCCTGTGTCGGCAGGTTTCCTTTCAAGAGGAATGAAGTGATTTCACGGTTAATCCTCTGTAGCATTGCTTTGAAAAGCTCAAAAGATTCAAATTTATAAATCAGCAATGGGTCCTTCTGTTCATAGGTCGCATTCTGCACGGATTGCTTCAGGTCATCCATTTCACGAAGATGTTCTTTCCATGCTTCATCGATGGTGCTGAGTGTAACGTTTTTCTCCATCGAAGAGATGATCTCACGGCCTTCGTCCTCATACGCTTTCTTCAGGTTGGTAACAATCTGTTTGGTTTTTATACCATCAGTGATAGGAACAGCAATATGTTCGTAATTACTATTGTTTTCGTACACCTCTTTAATTATCGGATAAGCTCTTTCAGCAATTTGCTTCATCTTTTTCCGGTAGGCCTCGTATACATGTTTGAAGAGTTTCTCGGTAGTTTCATCCGGATTGCCTTGCAGAAACTCCTTCTCTTCAAATGGAGCATTGATAGCCATATCTTTGATCACCTCCAGGCGGAAGCCTTCAAAATCGCCTTTTTCCTGGTAGTCCAAAACGATTTGCTCGCAAAGGTCAAACATCATGTTAGAAAGATCTACCCCAAGCCGTTCGCCGAACAATGCATGATGGCGTTTTTTATAGATCACCTCACGTTGTGAGTTCATAATATCATCATACTCCAACAGGCGTTTACGAATTCCAAAGTTGTTCTCTTCCACTTTTTTTTGCGCACGTTCGATGGATTTGGTAATCATCGAATGCTGGATCACCTCACCATCCTCAATGCCAATTCTGTCCATTACTTTTGAAATTCTTTCTGATCCAAACATCCGCATCAGGTCATCCTCCAATGAAACAAAAAACGCAGAACTTCCCGGGTCACCCTGGCGTCCTGAACGGCCACGCAACTGCCTGTCCACCCTTCGAGATTCATGCCTTTCAGTACCAATTATACCAAGACCGCCTGCATCTTTCACTCCGGTACCCAATTTAATGTCGGTTCCACGACCGGCCATGTTGGTGGCGATTGTCACCTTTCCGGGTTGACCGGCTTCGGCAACAATATCAGCTTCTCGCTGGTGAAGTTTAGCATTGAGCACATTGTGGGGAATATGTTTCCGGGTGAGCATCCTGCTCAATAATTCAGAAGTCTCAACAGAAGTGGTACCTACAAGTACAGGCCTTTTCTTTTTAACCATGCTTTCAACCTCGGCAATCACAGCATTAAACTTTTCGCGGGTGGTTTTGTAAACCATATCCTCTATGTCGTCACGCGAAATTGGTCTGTTGGTAGGAATTACAACTACATCCAGCTTGTAGATATCCCATAATTCGCCGGCTTCAGTTTCAGCAGTACCTGTCATACCAGCGAGCTTATTGTACATCCTGAAGTAATTCTGAAGTGTAATGGTAGCATAAGTCTGGGTTGCAGCTTCAATTTTTACATTTTCCTTGGCTTCAATAGCCTGGTGTAAACCATCTGAATACCGACGGCCCTCAAGGATACGGCCGGTTTGCTCATCCACAATCTTTACCTTGTTGTCCATCACAACATATTCAACATCTTTCTCGAACATCGAATAGGCACGCAAGAGCTGGTTAACTGTATGTACCCTTTCAGATTTCACTGAGAAATCAAGTGTTAACTCACTCTTTTTTTCAAGCTTTTTTTCATCCGAAAGGTCCGATTTATCCAGTTCTACCAATTCAGCTCCCAGGTCGGGAAGAATAAAGAAACTCATGTCTTCGTACGACTGGCTTAACAGGTCAATTCCTTTTTCGGTTAATTCGATGGAATTATTTTTCTCTTCAATCACAAAGTATAACTCATCCGTAACAATGTGCATGTGTTTACTTTGCTCCTGCATGTAAAAACTTTCAGTTTTTGTCATCAGCGATTTCATACCGGGTTCGCTGAGGTATTTTATTAAAGCCTTGGTTTTTGGCAGGCCTTTGTGCGCCCTGAGCAGCTGTTCGCCACCTTTTTTCTGGTTATCATCACTTACATTATCACCTGCCAGGAGTTGTTTTGCTTCGGCAAGTAATTTAGTTACCAGGTTTCGTTGTGCACTATATAGCTTTTGAACATTGGCCTTCATCTCATCAAAAAGTTGATTTTCACCTTTCGGAGTCGGACCTGAAATGATAAGCGGAGTACGGGCGTCATCAACCAATACCGAGTCAACCTCATCCACGATAACATAATTGTGTGGGCGCTGAACCAGTTCAGCAGGGTTTCCTGTCATATTGTCGCGGAGATAATCGAACCCAAATTCATTGTTGGTTCCATAAGTAATGTCAGCAAGATATGCCTGCCTCCGTGGTTCAGAATTTGGCTCATGCTTGTCGATGCAATCCACCGATAAGCCATGGAATTGAAAAAGTAGTCCCATCCACTCGGAGTCCCGCTTTGCCAGGTAATCATTTACCGTTACTACATGGACTCCCTTTCCGGGAAGTGCATTCAGGTAAAGTGCAAAAGTAGCCACGAGTGTTTTTCCTTCACCGGTCGCCATTTCAGCAATTTTCCCATCATGAAGTACAACACCACCAATAATCTGGACATCATAATGCACCATGTCCCATTTGATCATGGTTCCACCAGCCATCCATTGATTATCGTAGTAAGCTTTATCATCAACAATATTGATATTGTCGTATTTTGCTGCCAGGTCGCGATCTATTTGGGATGCTGTTACTTCAACAGTTTCGTTTTCTTTGAACCGATTGGCAGTTTCCTTCATCACCGAAAAAGCTTCAGGAAGAATCTGGTCGAGGATTTCCTGGGACTTTTCGTAGCTCGTTTTTTCTAATTTGTCGATGGTTTCGTAAATCTTTTCTTTTTCATCAACATCCATGTCCGGATTATCGTTAACACGATCTTTCAGCTCCTTAATCTTGTTTTCATCCTCAGCAATATGGTCGCTGATCATCTGCTTAAACTCAAGAGTTTTTGCCCTTAATTCGTCATTGGTCAGGGTCTTGATCTTCTCGTAAGCTTCGAGTGTAATGTTGAGTTTCGGTTTGAGTTCCTTATTGTCGCGATCCGATTTTGAACCTACGAATTGCTTTATTATATTTTTAAACATAACGAATGTGTTTTATCATTTTTGGGTACAAAAGGCATATCAACAATGGTGCCTGTTATATTTCAATCAAATTTCTAACATCTGGATGTCATCATGGCAGAAACTTTAATAGTATGCAAAAGTAAATTAATTCAGCGACAAGATGGGTGATTAAAAGTGAAGTTTGAAGGTTGCAGTATTGGATTGGAAAGCTACGCTTTGCCTTAACCCAGCTCAAATGTTGTAATACCAAATGCTTTATCAATATCTACCTCAGGAATTTTTCCATAATACATTCTGGCACATTCAAAAACGAACTTTGTTTTGTGCCTTTTGATAAGTTCAACAGCAGACTGGTTTACCATATGAATATCAATATAAACAGGTTCTCCAATAACGGCATTCAGACAGGATTTATAAAGCACATCAGCAATCTCTATATTGTCGGTGAACAGGGGACAAGTTTAATATCCAATACCAGGATTCTTTTTGAATTGATTATAAATTCACAAAAAATCTTTTCCATTATCTTTGAACCGATGAAACAAAACGACCCTTTGGGAAATGCTTTGGAAGATTACTTAAACGGAAATACATCCGGTAAAATCATTGTAAAATCCAGTATTGCCGAAGACTCTGGAATTCCTGTCGATTATCTTTTCAGATCAGAAGCGAATATGCCCGAGCTTGAAAAAAAAGCCTTACAACTTTGCTACGGAAATGTTCTGGATGTGGGTGCTGCGGCCGGATGTCATGCACTCATTCTAAAAAACAATGGCCTGAATGTACAGCCAATTGACATTTCGGAAAAAGCGATACAAGTAATGAAAAACCGTGGACTGAAATCAGCAAGGCAGGCAGACTATTTTGAGTTAAAAAATGAGAAGTATGACACCCTCCTTTTCCTGATGAATGGAATTGGTATTTGCGGTGAACTAACAAACCTGGGTGATTTTTTCAGAAAAGCAATGGATTTATTGAAGCCTGATGGTCAGATATTGCTGGATTCATCAGATATCATTTACATGTTTGAGGTAGAGGATGGTTCGGTTGAAATTGATTTGAACGCCGGCTACTATGGCGAGGTGGAGTACCAGATGCAATATGGTGCTTGCAATGGAGAAAAATTCCACTGGTTGTTTATAGATTTTGAAACTTTAAACACTTACGCCACGCGAAATGGTTTTTCCTGCGAATTGATTCTGGAAGGGGAGCATTTTGATTATTTGGCGAGGTTGAAGAAAGTCTGATAATATTCCTGTAAAGTAAAAGTAGTTGGTTTCATTAAAGAACCTTGAAATCAGCAGGTATATTTTTACCTCTAAAAATCATCTCCTCCCATATCACCTTCATCGCCACCACCGTTCATATCGCTCATTTTACGTTGGTAGTTGTTGATCTTCCAACTTAGGCTCAAAGAGAAAATTGGTGCTTCACGGTTGAAATACATGTATGAATAAAATCCGGTTCCTTCGGAAGTAAACTCATGCTTGGCGGTCTGAAAAATATCACGTATTGAAAATGTTGTTGTTAATTGGCGGTTGAAGAAATCCTTTTTAAGTGCCAGGTTGGTCATAAAAAACCCTGAGCTACTGCCCTGGGCAGTAACACTTGGTCCATAATAACGGCCAACAAGCTGAAATCGAAATTCTTTTGGGAGTAGAAAAACCAGGTTCATATTCGCATTCCAGTTGGTGCTGCTATTATCCACCTGTTGGTCATCAATCTGGCCTTCGAGGCGGTAGTCATAAACTGTTCCTGAAAGCGTAAATTGAAACCATTCAACAGGCTGTGCATTAATCATCAATTCTAAGCCAAGTGCATAATCCTTATCAAGGTTTTCATAAGTATTGAGCATAATGCCATCATCCTGTAATGTTCTGACTCTTGTAATTTTATTTTTTGTAATCCGGTAATAGCCTTCAAGTGCAATCATTGCCCCAAATACTCTTGTCTGATAGCCCAGTTCCCACGAATCGACATATTCAGGCTCGAGGTAGGGATTTCCCACCCTGATGTTGTAGGCATCAATATAGCTAACAAATGGATCGAGATACCGGCCGCGTGGCCTGACAATGCGTCGGGTATAACTTGCCAGTACCTGATCTTTACTTTTAAAACTCTTCGAAAGGTGAATGGTAGGAAAGTAATCCCAGCGATCAATCAATGATGACTCTTCGGCTTTGGCATTTTTTATTTCCCGGTAAGTATATTCACTGCGAAGGCCAAGTTGATAGCCAAATGTTTTCCATGTGTTGGCGTACAGACCATACAGGGAATGAATATCCCTGCGAAAATCACTTTTATTGGTATACAGTTCATTCTCCTCCCAATCATCAGTTGAATAATCCCACTCGTAAAAATAGTAATCTTCAATGTCGGTTTCAAAACGCGATTGCACCCCGGCTTCAACTTTTCCTTCCTCACCAATAGGTTTTGTATAATCTACTTTCAGTCGCAATTCATTGCTATCATCATCTTCGCTGGTTCTGATCAGATAAGGTTCTGTATCGATAATATTCCAGTTTTCATCGGTGTAGCTTTCACTCTGATCCTCCACATCCTCTCCAACACGAGATGAGTATTTAGCAAGTGCTTCAATTTGATGCCCAAAATCATCGAATTTGTGAAATAAAATCAAGTTGCTATTGAAATAGTTGCCACTTCTCTCGCTTTCACGTGTCGTTATACTGTAAGTTTTATCTGTTTCCGGATCAGTAAAAACCTGCATATAAGAATTATTCCCACTTCCGTAACCATAATAACCAATCCGTCCAATAGCTGAAATTGTTGTTTTCTCGGAAACAAAAAAATCAGCTCCCAGCCTTGCACCGTAACCATTCCTGCTTCTGGTGCGGGTTCCGTTTGAATACCTGAATTGTGTGGTATCGTTCAAAAACGTTTCAGTTTTATTTTCACGGTCTCCCCCATGATTGTTCATACGATAATCAGCGCCTCCAAAAACGTTGAATTTGCCAGTACGATAATTCAATAAAAAATCTCCACTGTATTTTTCACCTGAAGCAACAGCAGCATTTACTATTCCTGTAAGTCCACCTTTCTTTTTATCCTTCAGCACTATATTGATAATGCCTGCTACTCCGTCGGGATCATATTTTGCCGATGGGTTGGTGATGATCTCAATCTGATCGATATTACTAACCGGGATTTGCTGAAGCGCATCAGTCCCTTTCAAAACGGTAGGCCGGCCATCTACTAATACAGTGAAACTTGTACTCCCCCGAAGGCTAACATTGCCATCGATATCCACATTCACTGAAGGCACATTTTCCAATGCATTAACAGCCGTTCCTCCCTGGGCCATAATGTCTTTTTCAACATTTACTACCTTTTTATCAATCTTAAATTCGAAATATTCTCTCTCAGCTGTAATTTCTACAGCCTGTAAGTTTTCAGCAGAAGGCTGAAGTTTTATTTCACCAATATCTACAGCCTTTTTTTTGGGATTGAGTTTGACCTCATCTATCTGTAATTTGTTATATCCTATAAAATTGGCCACCAGGTAAAACCGGCCATAAGGTACCTTTTCCATTCTGAATTCACCCTCCTCATCAGTCACAGTTCCTGCTGCCATTGTTGAATCGCGCAGACTGTATAACACCACATTGGCATATTCCATTGGCATGCCCGATTGGCTATCAATAATTTTTCCAATAACTATACCTTCAGAAGGCATTTTAGAAAAGTCAGATCTGCCTCCACCTCCTGGCCTTTGCCCCATCAACATGGTACTAATTATTAAAAAAGCAATGAAAAAATATATTTTCCTGATCATCATCCTGAGTCCTGTTAGTAAATTACCAAATATCCCCTAAAAGATACTATCTGCCTATGCCAATTTTCAATTTTAGACAATTGCAATACTGGAGATATTCCGCTTTCATCAAAAAAAATAAAAAGTTATATTCTGACGATCAAGAGCAAAAGTCTGAAATTTTGTTGTTACAAACCAAAGATGGTTAATCTTTTTACACAACAACTGCATGAAGAGTCTCAGAAAACTGGGGATTAAGAGCCTTTTGAATTGAGGTAGCAGCATCAGCAAGGACTTCACCTGATGCTGGCTGTGCTCCAAATCTCATTCTAAACCTGTCGCCGGCAAATCGAGGAATGATGTGCATGTGATAGTGGAAAACCTCCTGGCCTGCCGCAGATCCATTCGATTGCAAAACATTTGTACCATCACATTTCAGGTTTGCCCGCCGCAGGGCATTTTCCAATTTCATTGCAGCCTTAAAAATTACAGATCCTGTTAACTCATCCAATTCCGACATATCAACAATATGCCTTTTTGGAGCAACAAGTATATGTCCTGGATTTATTGGTTTAATGTCCATAAACGCAATTACTGAATCGTCTTCATAAACTATGTGAGCAGGCAACTCACCACGTATGATTTTACAGAAAGTGCAGTCCATTTAATTAATTGAATTATGGGTGAATGCAAAATGTAGATTTATAAAAAATTGGTTTTCGCAATGATGAAGTGCTAAACAAAAATCATATTTTCTTTGGAAGTAGTTTTTTCGCAATAATGACAACGCAACTTTAAAGCATCTTCATTTTTTATTACATCAAATCTGGTTGGAATATCCTCGTTGTTCGTTATGCAATTGGGATTGAAGCATTTCACAATTTTTTTAATTTCATCCGGAATCTCCACTCTTTTCTTCTGAGTTACTTTAAAATCCCTGATCACAATCAATGTAGCATTTGGTGCTACCATGGCAATTTTATTGATCTCGTCACTTTCGAAAAAGGTCTTACTTACCTTAATAATTCCTTTTTTTCCAAATTTCTTGCTATCGAGGTTAGTGCCAAATAATATTTGTTCATCCGATTTATGAAGGTTCAGTATTTTGATGACCTGAAAAACGTTTTTTGCAGGAATATGGTCGATCACAGTCCCATTTTCGATGGCTGATACCTTTAGTTCTTTTCTTTGTTCTGTATTTTCCATGATAATTTTTCGAGCTTGTGGATTAACAATTTAAATTATTTAGCACCAAGTATAGTTGCCAGCAATGCCTGACGCACAAACACGCCATTGAGCGCCTGCTGAAAATAATATGCCTTGGGATTTGAATCAACATCAGTTGAAATTTCGTTTACTCTGGGCAAGGGGTGCAGGATTCGCATATTTTCCTTTGCCTCAACCAGCATGCTATTATCTAGATTATATGCATTCTTAACTTTTTCATATTCCATCGGGTCAGAAAATCTTTCACGCTGTATTCTTGTCATGTAAATAATATCGGCCTTGGGGATTACCTCGTGTAAATCAGTATACTGATGATAAGTCAGGTTTTTTTCCTTTATGGGCCTTTTTACATAACTTGGTAATTTCAATGCCTCAGGTGAAACCAGATGAAAAGTTGTATTGAATTGCGATAGAGCTATTGACAACGAATGTACAGTCCGCCCATATTTAAGGTCACCAATAAAAGCAATATTCAAGTTGTCGAGAGTTCCCTGGGTTTTTAAAATCGAATACATATCCAACAAAGTCTGTGTGGGATGTTGGTTTGCACCATCACCAGCATTGATGATGGGCACCGGTGATACCTCACTGGCATACCTGGCACTGCCTTCTTTGGGATGACGCATCACGATAATGTCGGAATAATTGCTCACGGTCAGTATAGTGTCTTTAAGCGATTCGCCCTTCGACACACTTGAAGATGCAGCAGTGGAAAAGCCAATGACCTGGGCTCCCAATCTTGAAGCAGCACTTTCGAAACTTAACCTGGTGCGTGTTGAAGGTTCAAAAAACAAAGTGGCTACAACATTGTCGGAAAGAATCTTTTGAATTGGATTTTTTTCAAAGTCCGCAGCAAGGCTAAGAATTTGCATTTGCTCCTCTTTGGTAAAATCGGTAATAGAGATTAAACTTCTGTTTTTCATCGAGTTGATATTGATATATTAATGATTTGCTACCTGAACACAAAAAAAAAAGTATCTCGTTAGAAATACTTCTTGCTAATATCATTGATTTATTTTTTCCTCCGGAACTTTAAATGCCTTCATAATTGGCGGTAAAATTAATGCTTAATTCCCCCACCTGAAAAATATTCTTTTAAATAGTTCTTAACAGATTGTGGGAAAATATATAGACAGGAAAAAAATTTAAGAGTGATAAAGTATTGTCATTGCTGCAGAGAGGCACTCAGGTGGTCATTTCACCTGGTTTGCAATCAAAAATTAATCTTACCATTAATGTTAAGGCTGAGCAAAATGAAATGCAGCTAAAGGTGGAAATAAATTGAATTGAACAATTCCTTAATACTTATTGTACCGTTTTCCAAAAACAATACTGAGATAAAAATTGGCAAAATAGTAATGTTCATCGCTGAAAGCCATAATAGGGATTGGAATAGGATAACCATCGATTACAAAACCCATCTCCAGTGCTTTGACACTTGTATTGTACTGGCCAAAATAAAAATTAAGTCCTGCCTTTAAATAAACTCCCGGGTAAAATCTGGTTTTATCTACACCATCCAAAAAAGGTGCCCTGCCATAAATGTTGTCAATAAAATGTTCATCCGGATTGTATTTTTCCGATTGGATGGTATTGTAATCGTTCTGATTGATGATATAAAGGTAAATCGGTTTTGCCATGCCAAGGGAAAATCCACCATAATAGGCTAAACGCATTTCGACACCACCCCAATACGGTTTCCGTGTAATCATATATTGCTGACCAAGGCCAGCCCGTAATACGTAAACTTTGTTGAGCTTACCATAAACATAGCTGTTGGCATTGCTATAGTATGCCCCGTAAAAGTTTATCCTGACCTGTTTTTTCGATCTTATACCAACACCTTCTATCTCCCACAAATTTTTCTTAAAGGCATTCACATTGTACCCTTTTCTAAATAACAATCCCCAACCGGCTGTATGAAGGGTACCCCCGCCCATCATTTCTTTTTTAAGGATTACTTTATTCAGAATAGTATCGATCTCTTCAAAGGCAACATCATCATACTCCTGACCAATTACCATCGAAAATGGAAGGAAAAAAATGAAAACCAATAATATTTTGAGAGCCGATTGCATAGCCAAATCACAATGTTTTAGAATGATAAGGGACAATTCGAAAGCCAAATATCGAGAAAAAAGTTCAAAGCCGGTTACCTGCGAACCTCTTTTTGATACTTTTTAACTTCTCCATACGATGGGCATTGTTGTGTAGATTTACAGGAAAACATGATTACACCAACAAATATTAACGTGGCAAGGATTATGGATGCTTTTGCAACTTTTTTCATACTTTTACGCATCTGTTTGATTTAACGCTTATTTTATTTTGCAAAAATAGTTTTTTTGACCTTTTACATAACAACAAATTGCGGGATATATTGTCAGGTATTGATAAAAACAGAATTTTAAAAAACACTGATACAGAGCATGTCAAAAGTAAGCCCAATAATTGAAGATAGCTGGAAGAAGGAACTTAAGGATGAATTTAACTCCACCTATTTTGAACAGCTAAAGGAATTTTTGGTAGATGAAAAATCCAAATTTACTATTTATCCACCCGGTTCACAAATCTTTGCCGCTTTTAATTTCACGCCATTTAACCATGTCAAGGTAGTAATCCTGGGCCAGGACCCGTACCATGGACCGGGGCAGGCTCATGGCTTATGTTTTTCGGTACCTGAAGGGGTTAAACAGCCACCATCGCTTCAAAATATCTTTAAAGAGATCCATGCCGATCTCGGGTATGAAATCCCTAAACACGGCAACCTGCAAAAATGGGCAAAGCAAGGAGTTCTTTTGCTCAATGCTTCGTTAACTGTTCGTGCCCGGCAGGCTGGCTCACATCAAAAACGTGGCTGGGAAACCTTTACAGATGTCGCAATTAAAAAACTATCCGAAATGCGTCAAAACCTTGTCTTCCTGTTGTGGGGAAATTTTGCCATGGCTAAAGAATCACTCATTGACAGTTCAAAGCACTTTGTTCTTAAGTCTGCACATCCATCACCCTTCTCGGTACATCGGGGTTTTTTTGGTAATAAACACTTTTCACAAACCAACAAATACCTGAAAGAACATGGCTTTGAAGATATTGATTGGAGGGTATAGTTTTTTGAGTTCCGAGTGTTGAGTTTTTGAAAATCTTTCACAAAAAAAAGGGAGCCACCGGCCCCCTTAATTATTTTATAATTGAAACTCCTTATTTTATCAGGATCATCTTTTTGATTATATCGATGTACTCACCGCTCTTTAATTGATAAAAGTAGACACCTTTAGGTTGGTTCGATCCATTGAATTCGATACCATACTGCTCATCAGCCCGGGCTATTTCGTTGAAAAGCACTGCCACTTCCTGGCCGAGGGCATTGTATACTATCAGCGTTGTCAACTGTGATTCGGCAAGACTAAAACTTATATTAGTTGAACCGTCGAAGGGATTTGGATAATTCTGTTCCAGCCGATACGTAGTAGTAATTAACTGGTCAATATTTTCGGTATCTGTTTCTCCCGATTTAAAACCAGGGTGATTTTGCAGCAGGTTGATAATTTCATTGGCACAGTATATCAATTCGTTGCCTTGTTCATCAGTTAAAATTCCACCATTCATAAATGCATTCACCTGGTTGATAAAAGCGTTGAGTTGGTTGATAGCGGTGTTGTATTTGCCTTTATTAATGCTTTTTTTTGCAGCGTTAAGCTTTGCTTTTAAAGCGTTGGTTTGCCCGTTATTCAAAACACCGGCATCATTCAGGGCATCCACCTTGGCAATCAGGTCATCGATTCTTTCGAGCGGTGTACCAACGATCATGGTTACCGGAACCACAACGGTATTTCCGTTCACAGCGTTACTGCCAATTATCAGGTTACACTGATAGGTATCAATTTCCAGTCCTGCAGCATCTGCATTAACCGTCACATTATCAGAAGCACCATGTGCTGTACTTCCAATGGAAGGAGTTAGTGTTAACCAGGGACAAACTACTTCAAGAAGCACAGCAAGGTTATTATGAACATATGGACTGTTATTGACCACTTGCAATCCGCTTGAAGCATCTACATTTTCTATCCCGATAGTTGAACTGGTAATAGTTCCCTGCATATCCAGGTAATGGAAAAGCATCGAACCGTCTGCATTCAATATCACCTGGAAGGTTAATGAAGTAGCCGGATCAGCAAAGCGGGGCACCCCGGTATATTGAACTACAAACTGGCTAGCTCCCGAAAAGTAATGTATTGTACCTGCGTCTGCAGGATTGATATCATCCCAGAATGGGCAGATGATATTGTCGGGAATATCGGGATCGGGAATGGGATCGTTTGCAAACTCAATCCCATCCGGTCCAAATGTAAGGTAACCATTTGATGCTACCTTGACTTCAGTTTGATCGGTCCCATAGAAACTAAAGGTAAATGGCAATGCAAGGATTTTGTAGGCATCATCTGCGCCACCAAAAACAGAGACATCCCAATCTCCATTCGTGATAATTTCAGTGCCGGTAGCGGAAATATCTGTCCACGAAAATGCCGGTCCACCTGCTTCGTTACTATCGATGTATTGATACCCAAATAAATCGGGGCCACCGGCATCTAGTATAACAGGATTGGCTGTTTGATTATCTTCTTTCACCAGGGCATATTTTTCCGCTAAAATGTCAGATTCTGACCTTACTCTAGGACTTTGCCATTGTGAAGCATATTCCATTATTTTCATCCCATAGGTGCTGAAATTTTTATCACCAATCGATTTTACGAGCATCTTTTTAAATTGAACTTTGTTGGATGCAGGCTTGTCGAACATTTGCACCAAATCGGTAAATACATCCTGTGGAATGCCTTCAGAAGACAAGGAATTCAAGGTTTTATTGCTGATGATGAAAGATTGATTGAGGTCGTTTTGAGCTGAAGGATCAAATCCTGCAACCAATGCAGGAACTATCTCACCTTTGCCAACCGACCAGTCCAGGTTTTCTGCCCCTGCGGCACCTGTATTCGAAATTGTCATCACATCCGAACTGCTGCCTTCGAGTGGAAGCAGGAAAGTGAATTCATTCGGACTGACCAAAATTTCCGCAGGAATTTCACAGCTAACCGTCAAGTCGAAAGTACCAACCGATCCCTCCCAGCCATGGACGAGAACATAATAGGTAGTTCCTGCCATTGATGCCCAGGTAAATTCAGTTGTAAAACCGTCGCATCCAGGTGTATCGTCCAGGCCACCCTCACAGATAAGCACTCCGCAAGTGCCCGTAAACACAGAGATCTTTGTATCGTAGTCTGCTGAATTACACGTGGATGCAGTGACGTTACCTCCTAATCCTACAACCGTGTACCACACTCCGGGAGTGTTGATAAGTGTTCCGCAAATTGTTCCGTCAACCTCAGGATCGAGGGTTGCAAATACTGTTGATCCACTCACTGTAGCGTTACATTCGACTGCAATGGCATCGGCACAAAAGTCGTTGGGTTCGGTTTGTGCATTGAGTAATAATGGAAATAAGAATAAACCAAATACCAGAAGCCTGGTAATAAAAGCATAGTTGTTTTTTTTCATGATAAATGAAATTAAATAAATAATTGATTGTTTTAGGATTGCTCAAATGTATGCTTGCATTCAAGTGAAAACAAGTTATCCCGGTTCTTTAACAGTTAATTAACACAATACAATCAGGTATTTACCGGTTATACGTTTCGGATTGTGCGTTTATGCGGGTTTCGGGTTGTGACCAAAATTTAAATATCTTTGCTAAAATTATAAAAACAATGAGAAAAACTAGCTTTACATTACTTGCAATCATTCTGGTTGCTTTCTACACACTCCCTGCAACAGCGCAAATCAAGGGAGATGATTTACTTGGTGTGTGGCTCAACGAAGACAAAGATGCCCACACGAAAATTGAAAACCGGGATGGAAAATATTTCGGAAATATTGTCTGGCTGAAAACGCCCATCGACGAAGAAACCGGAAAAGCCAAACTGGATGATGAAAATCCCGACGAGGAACTCCAGAAACGTCCTGTAATGGGGCTTGAATTGCTCACCGGGTTTGAATTTGATGATGATGAGTGGGAAGATGGTGACATATACGACCCCAAAAGCGGCAAAACATACAGTTGCTGGATGAAATTTACCGATGATACCAAAAATGAATTAAAAGTCCGTGGGTTTATAGGCGTATCGCTTCTCGGACGTACTACCTACTGGACAAGGGTGGAATAAGCAATCCCGAACTAATTGTTTCTTCAGTTATTTTGTGAAGCTTTACTTTTTCCTCAGAAGACAGTTTATTTACATCAATGGCCGGGTGTATTTTCAGGGTTACCCTTGTTGGAGTAATCACTCCTGTTTCCTCAAGAATTTTATAGGTTCCATTGATGGTCAGTGGTACAGTATAAGATTCTGCTCCGGAAACCAATTTAAAGGCACCTGGTTTAAATTTACCCATTTCAGGACTAAGACTTCTGGTACCCTCAGGGAAGATAACCATGGCATGGCCATTTTGGATTTGCCTGATTGACCGTTCAATTGTTTTGATAGAACTGCGTGGATTACTGCGATCAATCAATACACAGTTCATTGCTCTCATCCAGATATTTATAATTGGCACCCTGCCTAACTCCTTTTTTGCAATAAATCCCACCGTCCTTGGAATATAACCGGTAATGAGCGGAATATCCATAAGGCCCTGGTGATTGCTTACGAAACAAATCTTATCTGAGTCCGGCAAATTTTCGATACCAATTACCTTTACCCTGACTCCCATTACAAAGAAAAAAAGCTGAGCATAGTTTGTAGCAATATGACTTAGATACCGAAAAGCTGATTTCTTGGAACCCAATAAAAACATAAACAGGGCCGGGATCATCAAAACCGTTGATATCATTACAGAGATGAAAGTATATAAAAGGGCCAGTATATTTTTGATGTTTATCTTCATGGGAATTGCTTCCTGCTTTTCTGCTTAAACAGATGCACAAATGTAAATATTATCTATGATCAATAAATTGTAAAACTTTTTAGCCTGATCATTTGAGATAATCAACCATAAGTTTAGCGGTAGTTTCGGAAGCACCACTCCCACCAAGTTTTTCTTTCAACCCTTTGTAATCACGGAAAATTCTTATCCTGTTATCCTCATCAAGGATACTGTCGAACTCCTGCTTTAAACGTGCAGTATTCATTTCAGCCTGGATGAGTTCTTCTACTATTTTTCGATCCATAATCAGGTTCACCAACGAAATATACTTTATATGAACCAAGCGTTTCGCGATCTGGTATGAGAAATTGCTTCCTTTGTAGCACACCACTTCAGGTACATTCATCAGCGCTGTTTCAAGGGTGGCTGTGCCAGAAGTTACCAGGGCAGCATGTGATTTATCCAAAAGGTCATGTGTGCTGTCGAAAATCAACCTGATGTCAGATTTACCAATTATGGAACTATAAAAATGCTCGGGGAGCGAGGGAGCGCCGGCAATTATAAACTGAAACTGTAGGTAATCAGGAACGATGGACAACATGACTTCCAGCATTTTGCTCACTTCCTGTTTGCGGCTACCGGGCAATAATGCAACCAGCGGACGTGAATCGAGCTTATACATTGCTCTAAACTCATCAACTGCGGTCAGTTTTGTTTTTTCATTATTGATTGAATCCAGCAAAGGATGCCCTACGAAATCAACCTCAACACCATACTGTTTGTAAAAATCCTTTTCGAAAGGAAGAATAACAAACATCCGGTCAACATACTTCCTGATTGTTTTTACTCTGTTCTTTTTCCACGCCCAGATTTGGGGAGAGATGTAGTAGAAAACTTTCAATCCATGTTCATGTGCAAATTTTGCCATCCTCAAGTTAAAACCAGGGTAATCCACAAGTATCAATACATCCGGCTGATAATTCAAAATATCCTTTTTAGCAAGGCTGATATTTTTGAGGATAGTCCATAAATTTAACAATACTTCGGCAAAACCCATAAAGGCCAGATCACGATAGTGCTTCACCAGAACAGCTCCCTGTTTCTCCATTAAATCACCACCCCAGCAACGGAACTCAGCTTGGTTGTCAAGTTTTTTGAGCTGTAACATCAGGTTGGAGGCATGCAGATCCCCTGAAGCTTCCCCGGCAATGATGTAGTATTTCATATGCCTGAGGATTCAAGAATAAAATAAACGATTACATACAAGAATGTTACAACGACGATACTTTTCCCGGTTTTTACCAATTTATAATTCACCAAATAAAGCCGCATAAACAATAAATTGACGATGAGCGCCAGCAGGTAGAGTTTTTCTATTGCAAATGATCTGAAGTGAAAAAGGTTCCCTAAAAGGTCGAATCCATAAAATAGCACAAACAAAAAAGTGATTGGTGAAACCACACCAAGAAATGCCCCGAAGGCATAGGAATCTTTTTTAAATATTTTTTGGATTAATTTCATTTAAAAACAGATGACAATGAGGTTTGCCGCAAAGTTAGAAATTAATTATTCTTCAGACACTGTCTTATTAACCTTTGATTTTGGTTTTAAATCATACCCTTCCAGCAACTTTTTGGCTTCATAATCCGTAAAATCGAAATTCATAGGTACAACCGCCACATAGTTGTGGGCAATGGCCCAGGTGTCGGTACCATTTACATGGTCCGGGTTACTGAATACGCCGGTGATCCAGTAGTAATCCCGTCCACGGGGGTCAACGCGTTCATCAAATTCTTCAACCCAC
>Ga0209692_10002695_pt1 | contig 18561 bp, 10 predicted proteins | sample tdDd472_FD_187129 | JGI IMG/M metagenome (GOLD analysis project Ga0209692, IMG submission 187129) | Marine sediment microbial communities from the Atlantic coast under amendment with organic carbon and nitrate - tdDd47.2 (SPAdes)... | ecosystem: Environmental > Aquatic > Marine > Coastal >...
AATCATAGGCAACAACGGCTCCCCTTGGCCGATTATCCAGAGAATACTACTCAGGATGAAAAATCCAATGATGAACATAATAGCCAGTGGAAGTCTTTTTTGATTACTCATAATATACTCCTCTTGTTTTGTTTTTATTTTAATTACGTATCTACAAATTGTTGATTTCCATTGTAGTTGACTAGTTCCATTGAATAGAGGTATCATTCCGAACCAGGTGCCGGGTAAATCGATTCCCAGGATATCCAACTACCACTGCACATTGAATGGAATACGCATTATCGATTCCCAGATATTTCTGTACCGCCTTGGAAAAGAAGGAAACAAAACCGTTAATACAGGTCCCGATTCCCTGCTCTTCCGCTTCGATGAGAAACTGGGACATTGCATAGAGGCTGTTTTCTTTTGCTGTCGATTTGGTTTTTTGCCCTGTAACCATGACAAGTGCAGGAGCATCATGAAAGAGAGCATCGCTTTTCTTATTCTTTTCGAGTATGTTTTTAAATAAATCTATGATAACACCGTATTCTGCCTTCTTGCTTTTTGATAAAAAGGGATTTTTCACAAGTATGATGAAGAACTTTTTGACTTTATCAATTTGACTCAGAACGATGGATCTCACACCGTCTAGTTTCTCCTTATCATCAATAACTATAAATTTCCGTTCATCGAAACTGCAGTCAAAACGGGGAGCAGTATTTGCCACATTGATCACATTGGTCAACACCTCCCTTTCAATGGATACTTGTTTAAAATTCCTGCAGGACCGGCGAGTCACTACTGCATTCACTTGCTCATCAGAGTCAAATATTTTTGCCTGAACCTCACCATGATAATTGATTGCACTATTGGGACAGATTTTAAAACAATGAAGGCACTCGATGCAGTTACTACTGTTGTTATACCGGACTTTTCCATCTTGTACGGAAATGACTTGATTAAAACCACACTCAATTTCACAAAGACCACAGCCTGTACATTTATTCATATCAATGCTTAACTTATCCATTTTTTCTCCTTTTAATTCCACATATTTTCATTCTTCCTCTTTATAAAAACTCATCTTTTCTGTGACACCTTTTACTAAGCATTCAAATACTGTTTTAAATCGGTGAATTACAATATCCCAATCTGGAACTGGTTTTTGGTATTCGAGCATGATCAGCCTTTGGGTGTATCCAAGTAGCATTGAGACGGCTTCAAAAATGAGTACTCCGTCTTCACCCCAGGATTCGGAAGCCTCTTTATACCAGTCACGCTGCATGAAGTGATTTTTGTTTTGAGATGGATCCTCATGACGGTGTGCTACAAAAACGTTGTAAAGTAGATCATATAGCAGTCTCTCAGGGATATTCCTAACTCCATCAATAATTTCTTGTTTAAATATCTTCATATTCAGACGGAATGATGTATTATCTCTGGAGGTGACCAACTCTTTAAAAATGCTGTTGTCATTTAGAATTTTAAGATTCGCTAAATACAGTTCCATAGCCAATACTTCTTTAGTTGGAAAATAGCGATAGAGCGTGCGTTCCGAAACTACAGCCTCTTCTGCTATATCTTTGAGTTTCGTTCCCTCTATACTCTTTTCACAAAACATTCTCTGAGCAATACTAAAAATTTTCTCTCGTGTTTGAGTTTCTTTTTTCTCTCTTAATCCCATTGTATTTCCTCCAAAGCGACATCGCCACTATCAAATGCGTGTCGCACTGTTAATTGTCAGTTCTACTGTCAATTTAATGAATTATATGTATTTGTCAAGAGGTAAGTACATTTTTTTTAAAAATCTATTTGATCTATCCGCTCCGATTGTGAATATTATGAGAAGAGTTCAGTGGTTTGCTTTGCCCCTGCTTCATCTGTTTTTACAACGTTCTCTAAGCTGTTAATACCAGGTATTTAGTATAAAAAAATAAAGGATTTGGAGATATGTCATTAAATTTTATTCTAATTTTTTCAACCACAGTATTTATTGCTTCAATTATTCCAGGCCCCAGCATGTTATTAGCACTAACACATGGAATGCAATATGGTGCTAAGAGAACTACTGTATCAGCATTAGGAAATGTAACTATAACATTAATTCAAGCATTTGTTTCAATTGCTGGATTAGGAACGATTTTAATTGCTTCTGAATCTATTTTTCAAATAATAAAATTTGCTGGTGCTGGATACCTAATTTATATGGGTATAAAATTTCTCTTTTTCTCAAAAAACATGCAATTACATAGTGAACTAGAAAATACCAACAAAATAAGTTCTTTAAGAAACATGTACATGCAAGCAGCATTTGTTACTGCTGGGAATCCAAAAGCCATAATCTTTTTTACTGCAGTTTTTCCACAATTCATAGATTATAATAAGTCTTTTTTATCTCAATCAAGTATACTTTTAAGTATCTGTGCACTTATTGCTTTTATCTGCTTTATGATTTATGCTTTAGGTGGCCAAAAGATTATGCATTTATTTTCAAAAGGTAAAATATGGAAATATGTTAAAAGAGTTATTGGGTGTAGTTTTATTGGAGCAGGAATTGGACTTGCACTAAACAATAAATGAGAAATAAACGCCAGATAAATTAGATGATTATGTGGAAAACACATACCTAAAAATTTTAAATAATTACTACTTGTATTTGTTTAGTGTGTATCAATTTAGCCATACTTTTTGACTATTTTTAATATATCATCTATTTTTCATAATTTGTTGAGCAATAGCCATTTACTGATATTATGTTTATTATGAATAAAGAAAATTTTTATATATAAAATATCCAAACAGCCAAACATATAATATTACATAAAAATATGTTGCATTAATTTAAAACCACTATTTTCCTGTATTTTTTGGCTAATTTGAGTAATGCAGTGATAGATTGAAATTTAATAATTTACACTACTAAAATTCTCATAATTCACCACCACACTAGAAAAACTACCAAAAACATTCAAAATCCTATTAATGCAACTAAATAGTACATTTGTGCAACGTATTACTAGTTCTGTTACATTAATTAAATATTTAATCTTTTGTTTTTTTTATTTTCCAGAATATCGGAGTGGGTTCATAAAAAGATAAATTGAAACTTACCAAATTATGGCCTCTGGAAACACGATCACGAAATGTGAATATCAATGATTTAATGGAATATAAATGTATAGTACCTGCATATAAAACTCTAGGTGGAGGATTGCAAATTTTTCGAATTGAAACTCTTTAATAAATTATTACAATTATTGAGATTTAATATTAAATTTTCTTCTGTAAAGGATTACAAAAAAAAGGAGTGAGTTTTGATAAAGAAAAAATCTAAGAACCATAAACATCTACTTTTATTATTAGTTCTATCAATATTGATTTCAGCCCAATTATTCTCACAAAATATGGCTGGAAATATTGATAATTTCCTTCTACAATGTTATAAAAATAAGCAGTTCAATGGAAATGTATTGGTGGCACAAAAAGGTGAGATTATCTATCACAAATCCTATGGAGTTTCAAATATTAATCCTGTTGATTCCTTGTCATTAAATTCCCAATTCAGGTTGGCATCAGTTTCAAAACAATTCACTGCCATGGGAATCATGATTCTGGAAGAACAGGGGAAACTGAACTATGATGACAAGATGGTGAAATATCTACCTGAACTTCCTTATCGGGATATTACAATCCGACATCTCCTTAATCATACTTCAGGAATACCAAAGTATGAAAAACTTTGTGCAGACCATTGGGATCTGGAGCATGAATTCAAAGATAAAAAGTATGTTACCAATGACGATGTAATTTCAATGTTGGTAGAGCATCATCCTGAACCAATGTTTAAAATACTGGATCGGTATTCCTACTCCAATACCGGTTATGTTTTACTGGCTTCTATTGTAGCAAAGGTATCCAAAATGCCCTTTGAGAGATTCATGAAGGAAAACATTTTTGATCCTTTAGAAATGAATTCCACACTTGTCTATAGTGCTGTTAGGGATGATGAAATGAAAAACCGGGTTTACGGATTTCGCTTTGCATTGAATGGAACTGATTATACTTCCAATGATTTCCATTTTATGAGTGGTCTGGCTGGAGATGGCGCAATGTATTCTACAACTGAGGATTTATTGAAATGGGATCGGGCATTATATACAGAAAAACTTGTTTCAAAAGCTACTTTGGAGCAAGCATTTTCAGCAATTACATTGAATAATGGCAAAATTTCGGAATATGGATTCGGTTGGGGAATCAAAAAAACGCCAAATGGGAAAAAAGCTGTGAGTCATGGTGGTGGTTGGATCGCAGCCAGAACCTGGATATATCGTGAAATTGAAGATGACAACACCATCATTATCCTAACAAATCATACCAGTAATCATATTCGCGATATTCAATATTATCTGACACAGATTTTACATGAAAAACCTTATGAAAATCTCAAAGTAAATATATCTCAGGTTGTGGGGAAAATTCTGGCAACAAAAGATATAAAAACAGCCATTGACGAATACAAAAATCTCAAATCCAGCAAGCCCGATGAATACAAAATTGATAAATGGGAATTGAACACTCTTGGATATGAGTTGATGAATTTAAAAATGTATGATGATGCGATTGCAATTTTCAACTTGAACCTTGAGGAATATCCTGACTTTTTCAGAGGATACAATAGTTTGGGTGAACTCTACACACAAAAAGGTGATAGAGCAATGGCTATCAAAAGTTATGAAAAAACTTTAGAGATTGATTCAGATAATTGGTGGGCAAAAGACAAGTTGAAACAATTGAAAAAAGAAACAATTGTTGTGAATCTGAATGACAAGGACTATGATGAATATATAGGCAGAGACTCTAAAAATCATGTCAACATGAACACTCCTGGAATAAAACCTGGCACCAAAGGCTGGCTTGGAAATCCCCATCCCATTGGTGACTGCAAAATTTGTAATAAAACTCATATTCGGGATGAATGTATTGAGGCATTTAATAATGATTTTTACAAGAGAATTGAAAATGATCAGGAATTTCGTGAAGCAGTTTTAGAACTAAAAGGCAAAAGACTTGGCTGTTTTTGCAAACCAAAAGCCTGTCATGGTGATGTGATAAAGCAATGGCTTGATTCTCAAAAGTAAGCACCTTGAAACTATATAAATTAAGAGGAAGAAATGGTTAAAAAAATATCAATACTCATTATTGGTTTAATAGTTTTACTATTTAGTTTTTGTAATAAATCACCTGAAATTATTGGTGATTGGCGAATTGAAATAGCACAACCAAGTAATGAATTTTATGAGGATCCTGGAACAGCCGACTTTCAGCGAATTCCACCATCAGAGGATATTCTAGATTTAATAAAACACATTGTACCTTCTTACACCCAGATGATTGATTGGGACCATAAAAAGGAAAATAAATATTGGATCAGGTTTGCATCAAATATCGAGAAATATGATTTTATAATTTTTACTGATGGAACAATTGAGGATATTACCTATAAAAATGATTCAACAAATGTAAGAGAAAAAGCATATTCTTTATTGATTAAAGATACTAAAAAAGAGGTTTCACTAGAGGAACTACCTAAAAAGGCTTTAGAAACAATAAATTATCTTTTCCCAGGTACAAAACCCAGTTCAACATGGATCGGTTCAACCTATGCTGGTAAACGGTATATAATTGTGACCAATGGAATGGCATTTTATGCCAGACCTGATGGACAAATCCAATCAGCACGATTTACAAATTCTGGCGGGTTGGAAGAAAACTATTCAAGGGAAGGCAATTATTCAAAAGAAAAAAATGATGAGATCGTATTAAATGAAATCCAGAATGAAGCAGATTCCTTGCTTGCAAAATACAAAGAGAGGTTTGATTTTGATAACCAGATCAAACAAATACAAAAACAAAAATTGGGCCCCGGCTCGTCATTCCGTTTCATTATTATGGGAGATAGCCGATCAAATGAAGGATTGTGGAATGCGGAATTAAAACATATCAACTCTCTGGATCCCAAACCCGCTTTTGTGATCAATAGTGGTGATTTGGTTCCTCGCGGATTCGTAAAAGAATACCATGATTATTTCGTTAAACCATTACTTGATTTTGACATCCCATATTTGGTAGCAATTGGAAATCACGATACCGGTTATCAAAAAAAAGCCAGGGAATATAGATACTTATTTGGAGAAAATTCACTTAACTATTATTTTGATTATGGTTCCTATCGTTTTGTTGTTTTGGATAATGTTACCATGGTAAATTCAGTGATGGAATCAGTCGCTTGGCTTGAAAAAATTTTGGCTGAGACAGATGAAAATATGAAAATTATTGTCACAGCACATAGTCCCATGGGAAATGTTGAAAAATGGAAATATCATACAAGGGATTACAATCGTTCAGAAAAGTTTGATAAACTTATGATTAAACATAATGTAGACCATGTATTCTTTGGTCATATTCACGCCTATTCAACAGCAACATGGAATGGTATTGATTATACTGTCAGTGGTGGTTCAGGAGCAGGATTACATGATAGATTTGGACCAATGGGGAATGTGCATCATTATATAATCTGTGATGTATTGGAGGATGGTTCTTTGCAACAACAGGTTGTACAATTTAAGAAAAAATAAATGAGGAGATATTTAATGTTAAGTAATAAAAAATTGATCAGGATTTTACTTTTTTCAATACTGATTTCCATGTTTTTTTGTGTGGCATGCAATAGATCAGTGATCAAAGAGAATACCACAGCAGAATTAACAATACTTTACACAAATGATGAACATGGTTGGATGGAACCTACTAAATATTCCGGCGGAGCAGCTGGTTTAATGGGCCTTTGGAAAGAGAAGGAAGATTATACATTGGAAGGTCCGTTTTTAGTATTAAGTGGTGGGGATCTTTGGACCGGACCCGCAATATCCACATGGACAAAAGGTGAATCCATGACAGCAGTACTCAATGCACTTGGCTATGATATGGCAGCTATTGGAAACCACGAATTCGATTTCAAACTTTCAGGAATGAGGGATAGAGCATCTCAGGCAAAATTTCCATTAATGGGCGCCAATATCAGGGAAAAATCAACTGGAAAACAGGCCGACATTGCAACTCCCTATATCATTAAAGAAGTGAATAATATAAAGGTTGGAATCATTGGATTATCATCAACTGATACACCAACCAGTACTTTTCCGGATTATGTTGAAGATTTTGATTTTATCAATTGTGCAGATGCTGTGCGAGAATATTTTCCAAAAGTAAAAGAAGAGGGTGCTGAACTGGTTATAATTGTTGGTCACTTTGGTGAACCTGAAATGGAAGAACTCGTACCTGTTGCTAAAGAATTGGGAATACCAATAATTGGGGGTGGCCACTCACATCAACGAGTATGCAAAATGGTAGATGGTGTTGCCTTAATAGAAGCCGGTGGTCGCATGGGACATTACGGAAAAATCGAACTTCTCTTTGATACAGCTGCCGATACAATTATTACATTATCTCAGGAATTAGTAAAAAATCAAGGTGGAAAACCTAATGCAGAAATTGATTCTATTGTGACATTTTGGAGAGTAAAAGTTGATTCTGTTCTCTCAGAAGTAATTGGTTTTGTGGACAATGATATCAGGCAGAGTTCCAATGAAATGTACAATATGATTATGGATTCGTGGTTGGTGAAATTTCCATCTGCAGATATAGCAATGACAAATTCCGGTGGCATCCGCCAGGGAATTCTTGCCGGTGATGTTACTTTGGAGGAGATCATTGGTGTACTGCCTTTTGAAAACAATCTGGTAGAACTGGATCTCACAGGGGAAGAAGTGATTGATTGTCTTGGTCGTTATGTAATTGGTGGAATAATTGATAATCAAACCTATATGTTTAGTGATAGTACATTTGTTCATCCTGATTCAGTCTATAATGTGTTAACAATTGATTATTTATATAGCAGAAGCGATACACATTTTAGTGAATATGATGATGATCCCGTACAAACTCATGTGAATTATCGTCAACCGGTTATTGACTGGATAAAATCTATGAATACTTCAAAAGATAATTCCCTTGACCAATATTTAAATGACGAAGACCGAAGAAAATAGATTTTTTTATAGAATAGAAAGGAACAGAGATATGAAAAAAATTATATTAATTATTTCAGCAATTACACTCCTTTTATTTGGTAATGATTACAATCCTGTGGCAAATGAAGATGCGATAGTTAAAACCGAGAATGCCCGGTTTACTGTATTGACATCCGGAGTAATTCGAATGGAATGGTCCGAGGATGGCGAATTTGAAGATTTTGCATCATTAGCCTTTGTAAATAGAAACCTACCTGTTCCAGACTATTCACAAAAAATAAAAGATGGTTGGCTTACAATCACGACTGATAAAATGACACTGAAATTCAAAACCGGAAGTGGAAAATTTTCAGACGACAATTTAAAGATCAACTTTGAATTTGATGGTGTTAACAAAGAGTGGAAACCGGGGATGGAAAACAGTGGAAACCTCTTCGGCACTATTCGAACACTGGATGGCTTTGATGGTGAAATCATGCACTGGTCAACCAAGGATAAAATAAAACTTGATCATGGAGTACTATCTAAAGATGGTTGGACAATGATCGATGATTCTGAAAGGCCATTATTCGACAATTCTGATTGGAAATGGGTGAAACCAAGACCTGAAAAAAATCAACAGGATTTTTATTTTTTCTGTTATGGCTATGATTATAAAGGTGCAATGAAAGATTTTACAAAAGTTGCCGGAAAAATAGCCTTACCACCGAAATTCGCTTTTGGTACATGGTTTTCACGTTACTGGGAATATACTGATATGGAAATGCGTGAATTGGTTGAGGAATTTGAGATTCACGATGTACCACTGGATGTATTTGTTGTTGATATGGATTGGCATGTTACAACAAAACCGGAATGGTACAAAGATGGTGAAAAGATCAAAGACCAGGCTGGTGAAGGAATTGGATGGACCGGATTTACATGGAACAAAAATTATTTCCCTGATCCAAAAGATTTTCTCCAATGGACAGAAAATAAAGGACTTAAAGTCTGTATGAATCTTCATCCTGCATCCGGAATTCAACCTCACGAAGTTCAATATCCTGAAATGGCAAAAGCCATGGGTGTTGATCCCAAAACTGAAAAATATATCCCTTTTGATATTGTGAATAAAAATTTTGCAAAAAACTTCATGAAAATAGTATTACACCCAATGGAAAAAGATGGTGTTGATTTCTGGTGGCTGGATTGGCAACAGTGGAGCACAACAAAAATTACTGGTGTTAATCCAACATTTTATCTGAACTATGTTTTTTTTAGTGATTTAGAAAGACGTAATGAAAAACGACCATTGATATTTCATCGTTTTGGTGGCCTGGGAAATCATCGCTACCAGATTGGTTTTTCAGGGGATACATACATCAATTGGAAATCACTAAACTATCAACCTTACTTCACATCTACAGCATCTAATGTTGGTTTCGGATTTTGGAGCCATGATATCGGTGGCCATATGAGAGGGGAAAGTACACCGGAACTTTACACACGTTGGGTGCAGTTCGGAGCATTCAGTCCAATTTTGAGAACCCATTGTACCAAAGCTGATTATATAGGTGGTATTGAACGTAGAATCTGGGCTTATCCATTGGAAAACTTTTATGCAATGAGAGAAGCATTTCATCTCAGAAATTCTTTGATTCCATATATCTATACTGCAGCAAGAGAAGCCTATGACACAGGTATTTCCATGTGTCGCCCAATGTATTATGACTTTCCAAAAGAGTACAATGCATACAATGTCAAGAATCAGTATATGTTTGGGAACGATCTGCTGGTATTACCCATAACTAAGCCTAGAGAAGAAAATAGTCTTTATGTTCAGCAGGAAATCTGGCTTCCAAAAGGAGAATGGATCGAATGGTATTCCGGAGAAATTCTTGAAGGAAACAGAATGATTACTGAAGATTTCACAATTGATGAAATTCCGATTTATACAAAATCCGGTGCAATCATTCCGCAGCAACCAAAAATGAAAAGCAGTCATGAAAAACCTGTAAATCCTTTGATACTCAATGTTTTTCCCGGAGATGCTGGAAGCACAAAAATATATGATGATGAAGGAAATACCAATAATTATAAAACAGATCAATTTTCTATAACTAATATCCATTTTTCAAAAAAGAAAAGTAAAATGAAACTTGTCATTGAACCTGTTGTGGGAAAATTTACTGGAATGTTAGAAGCAAGAAGTTATGAAATCAGATTACCCCAGTCATTTCCACCTGAAGCAATAAAGGTTAATGGAAAAAAATTGGATTATACTAGAAATGATAGTCAAAATTCATGGACCTATAATGGACAGAAATTATCTACTAAGATTTTTACAAATGAATTTGATGTAAAGGAAAAAGTAGTAATAGAAGTAAAATTTCCAAAGCATGATCAAAAATTATTATCAGGAAAGATTGGTCAGTTTGACAAATTGATGAAGTTTACCAAGTTCCTAGCTAAAAACAATTGGGACAAGTCAAAATATTCCAATGATTTGGTTGTTTCTACTACTCAAACAGGTATGAGAATTACAAATGATCCTGTCAATATTATTGAGGAATTAAAGCAATTTGAACAGAACTATTCGCAAATAATAAATATGATTGAAAAATGTTCTCATGATGAAAAAAAATACATTCCTTATTTTGAATTGTTGAAATATTAACTAAACATGTAAAATTTATTGAAAATATAAAGTTGCTACAATTTTATTTCATTCAACCGAATATTAAAAATTAAGTAAGTTTGTATTAATACATTTTTTCTTAATTTGAATTGATCAAAATATTTATTATTTCATGTTAATTTCTTTTTGGACACCCTATGGATATGGTCAATATTTCATCGATACAAAAGCAGAGAACCATTAGTCCGTTGCCTTTAATTTGTATAAAATCTTAAAATGTACTAAACAATGAAAATGAGAAGATATAAGTACTGAAAATAGATAAGTTTTTTAATAACTTCATGTTTTATTACAATCCTCATATTATAATTTAAAAATAAGTTTTCAGGAGTTATATCATTCTTGTATTTTTCTGTATCAATATTTTTTCCAGTGAACTGATTAGTGGTAGAGACATATCAAAGGATTGTGATATCTCTATTGTTTTAAAGATTTAGGAGAAACAGATATGCAACCAGTCCAAATGTATATATTTATCTGGCTATATTTTGATCAATCAATTCTAACATTTTGATTCTGTGCTTATCATAGTTTTTTCCACCAAAAAAGCGTGTTTGTGTTAATACAATCCCATTCTCCAAATCAATATTGATAATAGATGAAGTAGCCGAGCCATGGCCGATGACTTTATCGCTCAGTAATGTTTTTTCTGTAGGAACTCCATTGTTTCCTGATTCCGGATGAGGTTGATTCATCCAGGTAATTCCAATTCCCCATTCCAGATTAATCCCTGGATAAAATTGAGCTAAATCTTTCGGTAAAATTTTCTGGAAAGTTTCAGATGAGAAAAATTGCTTTTTGTCATAGATACCCTTATTAAGTATTAATTGCCCTATAGTGGCTAATTCTTTTGCTGTACAATTGGCACTAAAGGCTAAATCTTCTTGCATGACAATTTTATCTAATCCCAAAGGTTCAAACAAATTTTCATGGAGTAATCTAAAAATGGATTTACCAGATACTATCTCCATTACTCTTCCGGCGAGGTTGTATCCTGTACCATTATAATTGTGAGCAATCCCTGGATTAACTAAACCAAGTTCCAATGCATTTAATGTCACATTTTCCAAATAAGGATTGTGCATTCCATCCCACATCTCATGTCCCCATAATCCACAAGTATGTGTAAAACATTGTCTTATGGTTATTGTGTTCTTTCCTTTGGTTGGAAAATCTGATAAGTATTTACCAACAGGATCATCAAGATCAATCAATCCCTGATCCAGAAATTGTGCGAACAATGTTCCTGTAATTAATTTGGAAATTGATGCTAATGGAAATGTAGTTTCTGTAGATATTGGAATTTCTTTTCTCTGTCCATAGGCTTTGTGAAAAATTTCAACACCATCTTTTGCTAAATAAACAACAAATGGCTCTTCGCTATCTTTGTACCATTCAGAACAGACTTCATCCATTTCTTTGACAACATCAGAATTCATTCCTGTTTTATTGATATTTCCTTCACGAAGTATTTTTGTGGACTTGGATATTTTTTTGGGATATTTCAATTCTGTGAAATCCAAATCCAATACTTTCTGTTTCAATTTCAGATGAAATTCATTGTCATAAATTATTGGTGTACTTATTCGTGCATCATATTTTTTTTTAGTGTCAATTTCATGAAGATAAGAAAGTAAAATTGCGCCATCTTTTTCTTCCAAAATAGATTTAATAAGCATTCTTCCCATGTATTTTGATATTTGTGAGTCATGTGTTTTCCAGGCTTCTTTATCTATGCCATTAACAGGAATATAATCAAGAAAAGCATCTGGACGTTCAGCCCAAACCAGCCATTCCCATGGATTACAATACATCGTTCCAGTTCTTTGAACTATCATACCATCTTTTGAAACTGTTTCACAGACAAATCCATATCGGCCTGATTTTTCTGCTTTTTTTACTTCATTCAATTCGGCATCAAACCAACGAGTTGTCAACTCTGTAGTACCTAGTACTTCTTCGGCAAGAAAAGGATTGTCCCACACCATTTTGGGAAATGGTCCTGGTGAAAAATAGAAATCCCATAAATTTTCACTTTCAGGAACAACTTTGCAGTTTAAAAATTGTTTTTTCTGTGCAATGATTTTCTCTTGCTGTTTTATCTTTCCGGTTTCCAGTTCATCAAAAACGCTTATGGCAAACCCCCAATCCCTAACCCAGTCAGTATTTTTCACGAGAAGTCGGTTCATTCCTTTTTTTAAATTGACAGCAGTTTTGTTTTCTCCAGGTACAAGTGCTCTTCCACCGTAAAATTTGAAAACCAATTCACCATTGAGCCAGATTTTGATATCATCATCTGATCCAATAGTTAGCAAAGCGTTTTGGTCTTTGTCGGAATCAATATAACAAAATCCATAGGCTCCATGATAATCTATATTACCAAATATTTTGTCCATGGACACAATGCCATTTGATTCAGTGATAATCTGTTGAACAGACATTGACTTTTGCTTTCCTTTTTCATCGGTAAAATTGATATCCATATTCTCTTCCAGAACAGCATTTTTTTCACCACCAATACTTGAAAGAATATCATGGTAATATCCATAATTCCAGGAATTGTCATCATAGGCATCTTTTACCTGTGCGTTAGAAAAAGGTCCTGCAATCAACCAACTTTGGATAGGACCATTTTCTGACAGTTTATGAACAGGTGCCTTTTGTCCAAGAAGAAAACTGAACAAAATAACCAAACTAATAAATATCTTCTTCATAATTATCTCCAAATTATTAGAAATTGATTCCGATTGAGTAACTATTCGTATTACCTAAAATTCCAATATCCCGAAAAGCATATTCAAAGTTGATTTTTGTATTTCTAAGTAAATTCATTGAAAATCCACCGCCAAAGGTCACACCATATTGTGATTCTATCATAAACAGAGCTTTATATCCTCCTCGTAAGTAAAAGGCACCAAAGGCCGGCATATTCAATGCATACTGTGCACCTAAATTGAGTGATTCACTATTGTTATTTGGATGAAGTGCATCTACAGATAGAATAATATTTTGATTTTTGAGTACTAATGGTTTTAATGAAATTCCAACCCGAAAAATCAATGGTAATTCCCATTCATCCAGACGAAACTGTCCGGGAACATCTTTGTAATTACCATTTTTATCAGGATCAATATCAATAGGATTCAGAAGATCAATACCGTCGTATTGGAGTTTGGTGCCATAGTTTGAAACACTCATACCAATTTTTAATCCATCATCCTGTTTACCAGTGAGAGAGAAGAAGTCAGTTTTGATCAATACTCCAAGATCAGCAGCAATAGCTGAACCTGACACATGCCAAATCTGTGTGGAAACATATTTCACACTTGCGCCAAATGCAAACCACTGAGCAATTGCCCGTCCATAACTCATTGTTGCTGCAAATTCATTGGCATCAAATAGTTCTCCAGTTCCTTCCTGTTGACTCAAAGTATTCACTTCCATATCACCATAACTCATCTGAATAATGCTAAAAGCCAGAGTCCCTACATTTTGTATTGGAATTCCAACACCAGCAAATGTTATTTGAGCATCAACTAACCAGGGTTGAGTCATAAAATTTGCCTCGTTATTTTTCATAAATGCCAGACCTGCAGGATTCCAATAAGCAGCAGAAATATCTTCTGCAACACTAACATATGCATCACCCATTGCTATTCCAGCAGAACCAAAACCCATTTCTAAAAAATTGGCTGTAGTGGTGCCAACACGATTAGGTTCTTTTGCAAAAATTGGATTGATCATCAATAAAATCAGTGCTATTACTATAAACTTTCTGATTAGCATCAGTTTTTCCTCATTATGAATATTATGTAATTTTTTCATTTCACTCACCTCTATTTCACAATTGCAAACTTACCCATTTTTTCATCTTTGGTAAGTGTTGATTTTATGTGATAATAGTATATACCAGCCGCCACATCCAAGTTTTCTTTTGATTTCAAATCCCAGTGACTAATTCCATTATCTTCAGTATTATCCACCATGATTTTTTTCACAAACACACCACTTGATGTAAAAATATTGATTTCACATTTTGCAGGAATATTCGTAAACATGATTCGACGTCGCTGATTAAGGAACATATTGGATACAGCCGGTTCCATCATATTGGTTGCAATATATGGATTTGGCACTACTCGAACATTTTTCAAGGAATTCTTCAAAGCATCTTTATCTAATGCATCTTGTGGATTCACTTTGAAAATTATAGAATCAGTAACAAAAAATGGTCGGTTATAGTCAATCTGGTAAATATCTCCATTTTGAGGCAATTCCTCTTCAGAATCAGCATCCATAAAATCAATAATAAATGCTGTTCCAGCCCATGTTCCTGTTTCTGTCAGATGACCACAAAAAATTCTGTCTTCAACCATATTAAATTCATCATCATCGTTCATATCCTGCCCTACCAGATCCAGTACTTCATATTGACCAGCAGAATCAATAAAGGATTTATTGATCACATAAAAACTAAAATTTTGATTTAACAACAGGTTAGATAACCTTGATTTTCCGTTTTCATCTCTTACTCGACGATCACTGGAAGTAATACCGGTATATTCAGTAGGATTATCAGTAAAGATTATATTATACTGCCATGGAAAGAAGACGGATTCTGTAGAAGATTGAGTAATGTTTATTTGAGAATTACCCTGAATCCAATCAGAATTATCATCATCATATTTTGCAGTAATAACAGGAAGATCAATTCTCAATCGTAAGCCATCAAAATTATCCGATGTTATTTCTCTAACATTATTGATGTAATAGTGGTTGGAAGTATCATTGTACATTATATTCTGACCTGTCTGGTTAAAGCCATTTTCTGAATAAATCAATGAATCTCCCAACGTTACATCATAAACTCTGTATCCACTTGTCGCATATTTCAGCCCTTTAGCATGACCTTTTACAATACTAATAGTGTCAACATCAAATTTTACTTTATAATGATGATCTGTTTTTAATGCATCATTTGATAATATTTCAGGAGTTATGGTACCACAACCCAATTGAATGTCATTTTTTACTAATTCAATTTCTGGTGCCACATATCCAGCAGCTTCTTTTCTTGGAGTAATGATTTGTACATTTTGACCAAAGAAACGGACATTTTCATTTTCATCCAATTCCAGTACAATTCTATTCTCAGAAGGACTTATCCCAATATCTTCAATACCATAATCATAAGCTACTAAAGCATAATAATAAGTCACACCATTTTGGACTTCTTCATCCACATAATGATGTACCAATCCAGATTCATCACCTAAATAATATAACATACCATTTACATGACCAAATTCTGCAAACCCACTGATGCCATCAATTTTATCACATTGAAAAAGTGGCTTTAAAGTTGATTTTGTACCATATCCATCAGTAATGATTTGAGGGTCGGAAAATTTCTTATCCGTAGCACGAAAAAGTTTATATCCTTCAAAATCATTTACATTTCCAACAAATGGATCTTTGGTCAATCTGTCAGAAACACTATCCCATGTCAATATTACTTTACCATCACCTGCTTTTGCTGTCAATGTCGGCATTTTGGGAGGTTGTGCAAATCGATAATCTTTTTCATAGATAACCTGCACAATTCGTTTCTGTTCAAAAAGGGCCGGAGCATTGTGAGTAGATGAATTTAATCCTGCTAAAGGATCGTATGAGTGTAATTCTGACATAGAAATATGTTCTTCTTTTCCCTGGTATAAAGGAAATGATCCGGAAGCAAAAGTTAAGATTAAATTACTTAAACTACCCGACCAGGCTACAAGAGCTGGATTACCAATTAAATTCCACATAGACTGATCACCACAAAACCATTGATAACAGGCATTTTCATTGGGGATGTTGAACAATCTGAAAGAGGTTAATCCTAACATATCAGATTCTGATACATCAGTAGCATTAAAGTTAGGTTCACAACCGACTCCCTGAATATAATCTGGTTTATGATTACATTCACCTTCATCTGGGCCTTCGTAGTTCAAATCTCCAGGTCCAACACCATCCAGGCCAAGGTCATCGCCAGCATTTTCTCCTGGATCATAAACACCATTACCATTGGCATCAAAACCATCCATCCAGTCCTGATCTTCATCAGCATCCCAGTGTTCATGTAATTCCTCTTCACTCATTTTGTAAAATTCCAGAAATTTGGAAAGATTATCTATTCCTTCATAGGCACCAACTTTGGCAATTGCTTCGTTATCTCGCAATTCATCAACTAAACCATCTTCATCATTATCTTGTCCATCATAGGGAATCCCAGGTGACTCAAGATAAGCAAATCCAAGTATTCCGGTTTGTCGACCACCAAAACCAATTCCATCAGCATCCCAGCAATAGGCCATATCAATGTAGGAATCAAAATATCCAACATCATCACTGGCATCTTCACCGCCAATCCAGGTATCAACCCAATATCCAAATGCAACTTCAGGCAAATCATAATCCGATATGTTGGCTATTGAATATTCCCAAAATATTGCATCTCTTGCTTGTGGATTGTTCCACTGAAAACCACGTTGAGAAACTCTCAAACCCAATCCACCCCAGGGTTTCCCATTTTGAATTGAAACATCAGGTTTTTTATCACCAATATATTTACCAGGTCTTGGAAAGTATTTAATATTATCTTCTAGTCCCAAATATTCCTGATCATGTGCATCATTGACCACAAAATAGGTTTCAAGGTCTGCATATTTTACACCTCTTCCAAAACGACCATTCCATTCTCCGGGCCATTTTACCTGAGAACCTGTGGAGGGCCAACCAATTCCCGGCCAACTGCTTTCACGATTACTCATTGCCGGGTATTCACTATTCTCATTAAAATATCCGAATACCGGGTAAAATCCCCATTCAATTGTTCCTGTTGGATCTGTATCCATATGTTGACGGTAACTGGTCTGACAAAAGTACAATGTATCCAAGTCAGATCGAGATTGGATTTCATTGATATCATCTACAGGAATGGAATCATTTTCTACATAAACTCGTGCACTTACTAACAAACCAATACCATCAAGAGTTCTGGTTCCTTCATAAGTGCTTGGCCAGTAAGAAGCATCAGTTCTGGGCCAGTCTGAAAGCTCAGTCGTATTGCGGAAATAGAGATGCACTCTGTTCCCCGTCATGTATCCATCTCTTTCTGCTGCGATATCACCAGCAGGATCATCAGGTCCCTGGTATATTTTCCCTTGTGCCATCAATGTACCAGCTATTAATAAAATTGAAATTATTAGTTTTATTTTTGACATTGCTTACCTCTTAAAAGACAATTAAAATTTTAATCCCAAACCAACTTTGATCAAACGTGGCTCACTGTACATAGAAGGATCATGAATTGTATCTATAAATTCATTGAAATTACTATGATGAGCTGAAATATCACTGGGTTGGATAATTGCGGTATAGGCTCGTCCGGTTTGTGAATTCACCCAGTTTTCATTCAATCTATCCAACAAATTATAAACCCTATAATTCAACTGAACTGAAAAGTCCTTTTTGGAATAAAGTTTAACATATCCATTTAAATCAATTGAATAGTTGGAATTGATATAAGCATTGTTTGGTAAAAGGTTGATATTAGCTACACGGTATTCTGATAATGGACTCCAGGTAAAAGGTGTTCCTGAGTTGTAGTAAGCAGTTACAGTAGCACCATATTTATCTGTATTATATCCAGCAGTAACATTAAAGGTATGTCTCTGATCCCAACTCATTGGAATCAACTTAGCGATAGGATCTTTACTGTCTCCTGCACGATTGAAGGTCTGAGTAGGATTATCAGCATTTCCTCGT
>Ga0209692_10002699_pt1 | contig 18547 bp, 12 predicted proteins | sample tdDd472_FD_187129 | JGI IMG/M metagenome (GOLD analysis project Ga0209692, IMG submission 187129) | Marine sediment microbial communities from the Atlantic coast under amendment with organic carbon and nitrate - tdDd47.2 (SPAdes)... | ecosystem: Environmental > Aquatic > Marine > Coastal >...
TCGTGTTACTCAGTTTGGTGATAAGTCCTTCAGCTATGATGCCCGTGGTCGTTTGTGGAAGGTAGTTTCTCCGGACGAGACTACGAAGTATTACTATGACAGTTCCGGCATGCGAGTTGTGAAGGATTATGTTCTGAATGATGAGGATGATGCGGATATCAGGCGAGTCATAACGCGCTATGTTTATAGTGGCAGCAATCTGGTTGCGGAGCGTATTCAGAGTTACAGCGATGTTGAGGGTCAGACGGCGGTTAAGCGTGAAGAGCGGAATTATTTCTGGCTTGGCATGCGTCCGGTTGCGATGGGGATCAACAGCTACAACATGATTGGTGGCTTGTTTGCTAAAGGAACGTGGAAAGAATACGACATTGTAACGGATCGTACGGGTCGCCCGGTGATGGTTGTTAATTCTATCCTGAACAAGGTTTGGAGCACAAAGTATACACCGTATGGAATTAGCTACGGGACGTATTCCGGTTCAGGTTTTGAATTTAATTTGCGTCAGCCCGGACAATATTTTGACTCTGAGACGGGATGGTATTACAATGGTCAGCGTTACTACATACCTGAGATGCGCAGGTACAACCGCCCCGAACCGATAGGTCAGGCCGGTTCACTGGATCTTTACATGTACGCCGGGGGGAACCCGGTGAACCGGATCGACCCCACGGGACTATTCTGGAAAGAATTATGGAATGGTCTACAAGATTCTGTGTTGAAACTTGAAGAGTCAATGTATGGCATGATGTTATCAGCAGAGGTTGCTTCGTGCATGAACAATGGTCAGATTTATTGTGGGTCGGCATATATTGGAAAGATTCATGAAATCCAAAATCAAAGAGCAGAACTGTATAACGACAGTAAAGATAATTTAGCCGCTTTCGGTTTGGGTGGTATTTTCGGAACAGCAGGTCAATATGCTTTGTTTTTCGCTGGGAAAACTCCTAATAATGCTTTGATGGCCGAGAGACAAAGTACGGCAGTAGCTGCTAAAGTTAGCAATGCAAGTACAGGAGGTGGATTTAGTGCCTATAATGCTTGGTCCAAAGGAAGCACTTCGGGAGCGTGGTTGAAAGCTCAAGAAAAAGCGGGAGGACACTTGATAGCACGGCATGTTGGTAAGAGTCAGCCCTATCTTGCAAATCGTTTAGCTAATTCACCACGAATGCCAGCGGCATCTACATTCTTAAATATTACTGAAGCTGAAATGGCAGTTGGAAGATTAATGAAGGCTAACTCTTCTCAGATTTCGTCATGGCTTAGTAGTGGTGCAAACAGAACTTTAAAACTTGAGGGCTCATTCACTGGAGGAAATGTTCTTCAAAGAGGTTCTACTTCAATCACTACTGGAAGTGGCATGAGAGTTATACTAAAAGGCAATGGACAAGGTAATTATCATTTACTTACGGGGTTTCCAATACCATGAAAAACAAATATGAGCTTGATCAATTTTTCGGTGGGTACTTTCATCAAGATTGGGACATTGTAGCTGATACATGGCAAGGAGTTGTGTATTCTTTCTTTGAAGATTGTGAGTCATCTCAACCTATGCAAAAAATTGCAGAAGGATTTAAGTGTCTACTACAAAAAAACTACAAAGAAAATGAACTTGAAGAAATTCTCACAAAAGAATTAAGTTGTGACTACTTACCTTTGGGAAGCATCAAGAAATGGATTGATAATATGCTTGTAATGTTTGAAGATGAAATAAAAAGAAGAGATAAAAAAACATGACAACCCCTAACCCCCGCCCTGCCCGTGGGGCTTGGGGTTGCCTGGTTGGGATTATAGGAGCATTCTGGATAGACGTTTGGGTGTACTGTAACCAAAATTATTATGGAGAAGAATTATGTCCTTAGCAAAAGCAAATTTCACCCGTGCTCTCTATTATCCTTTCATTGAAATTCCAGACGATGGTCTATTGAATAGCATGGCTCTATTTTGGGGCGAAATTGCAACCATTACCCCAGATACCGACCAACCTTTCCAAAGAACCACATCCCAAGAGTACATGGATGCTGGAGTAATCGTTGTCGTTCGCCAAAAATAGAAATGTCGTAATATCAATAGGTTAGGCTGTTTAGCAAAATCTGCGTCATAACTGCGTCAAAGGTGCGTTATAGCTATAGAATAATTGTTAAAATAAATAGGAAAGTAAATGATTAAACAAGCTAGATATTTCTTGCTATAAAACTAAATTTCATTACTGTGGTCAAAAACGATTTATATTTGAAGGTTCATGATGGTAGTAAAGTTGTTATCAAGAGTAAAATCAGTTGTCCACACTGCAATTTCACTTTTTAAATCCAGAGAAGATTTAATTCTGGAAAACCTTGTTCTACGACAACAAGTTATAATTTTAAAGAAAATAAATCCGAGACCGAAAATTACTAGATTTGATAGAGTTTTCTGGACGTGGATTAGGGGACGATGGTCGAATTGGACAGATTTCCTAGTAATTGTAAAGCCTGAAACAGTTGTGAAATGGCATCGAAGAGGTTTCAAACTCTACTGGACTGCCATTTCAAAAAATGGAAAAAGAAAAGGAAGACCTCGTATAAATTTGGAAGTTAGTAAACTTATTAAATGTATGTCAAAAGAAAACATCAATTGGGGTGCTCCAAGAATACATGCAGAACTTCTGAAATTGGGTTTTGGTGTGTCAGAAAGAACAGTGTCAAGGTATCTTCCCAAAAGAGAACCAGATAAAACAAAAATTGCTAATTGGAAAACTTTTCTAAAAAATCATCAAAATGAAATTACGGCAATGGACTTTTTCACAGTACCTACAGTGAATTTCAAACAGCTTTATGGTTTCTTTATAATTAATCATAATCGCAGAAAGATTATTCATTTTGCAGTAACATATAATCCAAGTTCACTATGGGTTTCACAACAGATAAGAAATGCTTTCCCGTATGATACCGCACCAAAATATCTTATATTTGATCGTGATACAATATTTGGTAAAGAAATAATAAAAACACTACAGTCGTTCAAGATTTGTCCTGTAAGAACTGACTATAAAAGTCCATGGCAAAATGGAATCGCTGAAAGATGGGTGGGCAATGTGCGTAGAGAACTTCTGGATCATGTAATAATATTTAGTGAAAAGCATTTGGTTAGATTGCTCACTAGCTACATCGACTACTACAACAGGTATCGTTGTCATTGTGCTTTGGATAAAGATTCTCCAAAGGGTAGATTTGTGCAATTGAAACCAGATTCCAACTCAAAAGTGAAATCGCTATGTGTAGTTGGAGGTTTACATCATCGGTATCAGTGGAAGTCAGCTGCTTAATCTCTTAAGCTTTTAAAATAGAGAAGATTTACATTTATGGACTAACATTGATTTAAATTTTACCTCATTCGGGAATATGTGAGAATCCCGCCTTGGTTGAACATTTTGGGTGGCCAAACGTCTGACTGCCATTTTGCAAGAGTCGTAACCCAACAAAATATAACTCCACCCTCCAAATCTGATCAACAAACATAAAAAACAGTGTTGACATCAATTTTCTTTTTGTCTGTACTCCGAACTACGGAGAAGGAAGACTCTTGAGTGTGGAGGCCAAATATGAAAAAGTTAGAAGCGACACAACAGCAAATTTTACAATTAACAGGTGTATCCCCTAAATTAACTCCCAGACAAGCAACACTTTTTGTGGAGCAGGGGCTCGTTACAGAATCCAATATGATATGCAATGTGCCCAAAAAGCGCATCTACAGTTGGAAAAACCTTATCGAGTTTGAACTTGGCAGACTATTGCATGGGGCGTTCAACGTACCAATAAGTATGGTTAAAGAACTCATATTAGATTTGCATAAACATGGTTTTTTTCTTTTCCCAGATCAAGTTCGTGAGCTTAAGGAACTTGGCAGACAGAAGGCGGAGCCTGACATTGGGCTCTCTTCTCTAAGACAAATCCTCGAAACCAACTATGGAATTCCAGGACCGAAGGGTAAAATTGATGGGCAATACAAGAGCATTGATGGCAAAAAAGTCTGGTATGAGTACACAAAAAAAAATAAGCTAGGTTGATACAGACAAATTATCAGCAACTCACACAAATATGGCCGCTCATCGGAACGCCCATGGAAACTTTTATTTTTGTTTTATCCAGATGAATCTGGCTGGACATTTAAGGTTCAAAAACATCCAGGTTTTATAGTACTCGAAACGTCTGGGGAAAAACTAATACCTCAAAAAGATATTGATTCCTATATTACGTTTTGCAACCTGCTTCTCCAACATAAAGCCTCATTAACACTTGATCTCTTTCAAACAGAACGTGCCCTTCGAGCACGTTACAAATCCTGGATTGAGAATAATCCACCAAAAGCGAGAAAGAGAAATGGATAAAAGTAACTCAGATCAAAGTGGCACTCAGCATTTAACATTTAATCTCCGCATCGGACGAGAAACGCCCGTAACGTTTTACTGTCAAGTTGATATCAGAATGGCCAAGCAACTCAGAAACCACAGTGATAGATCCCCATGTAAGCGAAAATACTAACGTTACTTCCTTCTAAGGCAAGATCAAAACAATCTCTGTCAAGGTAGGGCAGGGATGTTTTGAAATTGCTTATGGAAACGCAGTTCGGCTTACTGAATTTTTGCTTGTTGAAATCTCAAAAAATAAAATTAAGTGCAAATCAATAATAACCCAGAAGCTTGCGGTGTCTTTTCTTCATTAGTTTAGCAAAATCTTTAACGGATCTTACATATTCTCTGTTGGAATTATAACGGTAGAAGGACCTTTCGCGATTATTGCTATATCCGTTCTTATCCAGGAATTTTGCAGTCGAAAAAATTGCATCAGTCATATTATTTAAATCGACTTTGCCATCGGAGTTACCATCATCACCATAATGTAGGTTGTATGGTAAAAACTGACAAATTCCAATCGCTCCAGAAAACGAGCCCATAACAACTCTTGGATCTATGTTCAATTTTTTAGAGTAGGCAATAAGGGCTCCCATGTTTTTCTTGCCACGATTTGTTATCTTTTTCACTCGTTTCAAATTACGTTTTCTCGACATCGAATCAGGGTTTCTATAGGCACCATTCTTATATACATATTTTTCTGCACCTGCAACAAATGTTGCTTCAGAAAGAAAGATCCTGAAAGCTTCATAGTCTCCACGGTATTTTCCAAATTCAGATTCGATATTCAATAAGGCGAGAATATCTTCGGGTGTAACTTTCCAACGTCTATAAGCTTGCTTCAATTCTCTATGGTAATTCTTAGCGACAGTTGCGGCCTCTCGTTGACGTTTCTTTGACATAAGTATGTTATAGATCTTCTTGATTTTCTTGGTACGTCTTTTGGGTTGGGCCGGATTTATCACGTTCATCATTTTGTCTCTATAAATTTTGCGTGCATACTCGGGCTTGAATAAAGCTTTAACTTCAGCTCTTGTCCAGCTAACCCCTGCCTCTTTGCTATATTTTTTAATGTATTTCATCATTTCTGAGAACTCTCTGGAATTGATAAAATAGTTATAACCAATATAGAGTTCACCATTGACGTTATAAAACTTTTTGTGTTGTTTTGACTTCTTTATAGGAGCTTTTGGTTTAGGAGGTGGATTTTTTTTAGTATCTGAGTATATTTTGTCCAGTTCTTTGTCCAGAGACTTTTTCTTTTGCTTTTTGGGCTTTTCAGCAACAGGCTTTTGGGGTACAACTTCTTTTTTGACAGTACCATCAGGATAAAGCTCAGAAAGTGCATCAAAAAGATCATTATCCTCTTCTTCGGTATATGCTACCTGCACCATCAAAAGCAATAAAATCACAATAATACTTCCTAAAAGTTGTTTATTTATGTAGGTAGTTTTCATTTTATCTCCTTGCATTTCTAGTACAGATGCACTTCAGTTTAAGCAATATACTGTGGTTATTCAAATGTTAACACGCTTGATAGTTGCCTGTAAAAAGTTGCCATATAACTAAATGTTCTTGGAGTTCTTTCTAAAAAGTCTATATTTTTCGTCTTTTAAAGTTCTTTTTCTGTCAAGTTTAAGAGCATTCTTGTATGCATTTTTAGCTTTTGCGTATTTTTTTATTTTCGAATATATTTCACCGGCTTTTCGGTACACGGCACTCTTATTTGTTTTATTATCATCTATATTGCTAGCCATGTTTTCAAGCCATTTGGCTTCATAATATTTCAAGCCGTTTGATTTATAAAATTTGATAATGTGAACATATTTTTGAATCAACTTCTTTTTTGTTGGATTTGTTTTTGAAAAAATGGAAATGTATAAAGCAAAATGTTTGTCTACGGAGGTTAGGTCTTTGCATTTGTAATAACAAAAGGCTTTTGCTCCATTGATATTGTCGTAGTCTTTATTTATTTTTATGATGTCTAATGCATATGTAGGAGCATCTTTACAAATATTACAATTTGATATGGTTATATCATTTAATGAAATATTGTGCATGATCTGTTTCCATGCACGAATTTCGAGATATGGATCGCTGGTGTATTTGTATATGTTGTCTGATGACATCCTGCTGAGTCTTTCGGCCAGATTTGCGTAGTCTGAATTAGACGTACCACTTGTTCTAATGCCAAATAGCAATGCAATAGCAATAAGAATGAAGACAAACCCTCTCATCGGTCTATGGAATTTCTCAAAACCAGCGTATAGACCAATTGCCAAAGCTATAGGAGTTATAAAAAGAGCCCATGAAAGGACAACTGCATCCACAGACCATGTATTATCTAGCAGCGTTCTTGCCATGCCAGATGCAAAAGAATCAATTTGAAGGACGTAATATGCCAAGTTTATGTTGACTCCTATTGCCGTTATCATAACGCCTGTCATAACGGCACCGACAGCAAAAGCAGAAATAGAGTCGGAGTCTTTGAAGGTTGGAGTAAAAAACATATCTTTTCTCACAGAGGTATCTCTGATCCAGGGCTTTGTCCACAGGAAAATAATAACCAGCAAAATGAATAGACATGCTATAAAAGCAGCAATATTTTCTGAATTGCTAATGTAATAACTTTTGTCAATGAATCCCGCTTTAGTGTAAAAACTTGATCTCCCGTTTATAAGCAATGCGTCGCCTGTAAAATAGCGCAGACACCCGAGTAAAATCGCCAGTGCTGCACTTACCCAACTTGCCGTAAGTATTATGTTTATCAGGGGGAAATTTACCGACCATGAGAACTTGCTGGATGCATTACTGCTAATGTCGAAATCATGTCCGGACATGGTTTCAACGAATGATAGTTCTCCCTCAAAGTTGCCGGTTGATGATCCTTTGGGGATATCAATCGTCACATCTATCGGTACAGATTCGCCACATTGGAGTCTTGGAATTGATGTTAGATCTATACTTGCATATTTTCCGCCAACAGCACAGTTTCCAAATAAATATCCTCGATTGCCCTCGGCTTTCAATTCGAATTGTTTTTCTTTTTTACTTCCTTCTTCGATATGCCCAAGGTCGAAACTTGCTGGTGAAATAACTGCTTTAGGTATTGATCCGCCGAGCATACGTTGCAAATTTTCAACTTTATCGGGACTTGATAGTGCATCTTTTTGCTCTTCAGACAAATGATAATTCATTGCTTTGTCTAACCAGGTAAACGTTAGTTGATCCTTTCCACTAATGAACTCATTCGCATTTGCCTGATTGTCTTCTGCCCACTCTATATAACTTTTAATATCTTGAACTTGTCCATCTGTATTAGGATGATCCTGCCATCCAAGTTCCCAATAAAGATCGTATAGAGCTTCAGGATATGATGAACTGAAAATAATCTCTGCATATTGTTCATTTTTAATTCCTTTAAAACACCATAGTTCCAGACAACCATTTTCAAAATGTTTTTCTATGTCATGATTGAAATGACCGACTAATTCGTCAGGATGCTTTATAAATGAATTATTTACTTGTAGTTTTTTAAATCCGTAATTGTATAGTATCTGATACAGTGCTTTGTCCGTTAATTCATTGTCTTCTTTAAGAATAGCTTCTGCTTTGTCTGCAAGATTACCGTCGTCTAAGCTAATTCTAATCCATTCTATCAAACTACCATCAGCGATCTTTTCGAGATACTCGTGCCAGTTTCTCTCAGCATTTTCAACAAGCTCTTGTGAGGTATCAATTTTAAGATTGTTTTCTTGTAGGTGGAAATAAGGGTAACCTGCCGACCACAACCACATCCAAAGCTTAACTTCAGAACTATGGTTACTAACAAGACCCCTAAGGCCGTTTGCTCTCAGCTTAAGACTGTTTTGCTCAATAGTAGAAAGCCAGTTGGCTAATAAACCACTGTCCAGAAAGCTCTGGGCAAAATACAAATTATCTTTGGATGCTACTACTTCTGATATAAACTCGGAAACATTATTCACTAAAGGCGAATTTCGAAATTCAGTGTTACCAAGTTGTTTTATTCGCAAACGATTTTCGCCGGCTGCCCAGAGCCAATTGTATAGTTCCAGTTCTAAATCTTCATTATCGATATTTACTACTCTGTCTGCTGCATCAGCTAAATCATTTCTGTTTAGTACATATTTTGCCCAGCATGAGAGTATTCCTTCTGAATGAACTTTGGCTAACTTTAACGGAAAAGCATCGACTACTTCCAGCAATTCGATAACATTGTTAACTTCTTGTTCATCTAGCGGTAGACCACGATATTCAGTACGATATAAAAATTCCCATGCAGCCAGTTCCATGTCGGAATATTTGTTTTTCTTATCGTTATCAATAATATCCTGGACAACTTTAACATGCTTCGTTGAATCTTTTTGGAGCTTTAGATAGCCAAGAAATTCCGATGGATCAACGATATGTTTAGCAGCATTGTATAAGTCATCAAGGATCACATTTTGAATATCCGTAAAACTAGATTTTTCGTTAAAATATGGACAAGGGGCCCATCCTTCTGCCTGGCGTACTTCCATATCTACAATTTTTGCGCCAAATTTTTCTTTTAGCTTGGAAAGATGGTCTTCAGCTTCTGTTTTGTCCAGAAATAGATCAATATATTCGTGAACAAAATTGTCATAAACGTGTTTGCTGATGTTCCATTCATTGCGAATGAGAGTGTTTTCAAAATCTTTGTCTTTTTGCTGTAGTTCATACTCTTCACGAGATTCAATTGTTAATTTTACATCATGAAATCTGGAGTTCCATTGCTTTTTCAAATCCCGAATTGCCTGATTCCAGTCTTCTTCTGTTAGTGAATGAAATTTAATGTTAGAACGGATGTTGGAAAATTCGTTCCAATCCAATAATTTGTCGTCTTCACAGGCACCCCATAATAATTCTACTGCAGAATTAATCAGCTCGTTCTTTTTTTGCTGTAACATCCTTTTAAGTAGTTTTGCTCTTTTTTCATCATCAAGTAGAAGTGCTTTTATATAATTGAATGGTGAATTCTTATCGTGGAGAATGTGTGGAATGTGATGTTCCATTCCTGCTCGACTTTGTATTTTGAGAAAAATCTTTTTTAATTCGTCGAATCTTTCAAATAATCTTTCTGTGGTTATTTTATGGTAGTCGCTTATATCAACAGATTCTTTTAAGAATAAAAAATCTCTATATGGGTCAAAGTGATAATTTACACCATTAACATATTGAATACTGTTTCTTTTGTATTCATCAACGAAATCGTTTTTAGCAAATGTACTTGGCCCAATTGATAAAAAATATTTATCTTCGGGTTTGGCCTTGACGGTCTTTTTATTAACCGGATCAGGAACTATAGGTCTTGATTGATTATTTCTTTTTGAAGGGATTTGCGAGCTTGTTGACGATTGATTCTGTTTGCTGGTTTTAATGTCAGAGGTGCTTTTTGGGTTAGGCTTGCTTAAATTGGGTTTTGCTGCAATAGAATGGCTGTTGGCTTTATTCACTTGGTTTTCATTCTTGGAGATTCTTATGCTGCTATCTTTGATATCGTTTGATTTAGACACTACCCCATCCTTTTATTTTAGTAAATCGTTCGTTGTTTATTGAAAAACAATTTTTATTGATCTTGCAAGATTCTTCAGCTTTTCTTGATCATAGTTGGCAGTATTTTCAACCAACGCTGTTCTTTCTATACTAACTTCTGATTCTTTTCCGCTATTGGGATCTTTTACTTTGACACTTAAGATTCCACTATCGTGAAATTGAAATTTTACCTTTATTGGGGCATCCTTTTTTAGTGCTGGTACTTTAAGCTGTATTGAACCAATTTGGTCGCAGCTAAATGGATCTTTACTCTCACCTTCGAAAATATTCACTTCAACAGTTTCTTGCCCCTCTGAAACTGCAAAGAAATCCCTTTCACAGCAAGCTTGCTCACGACGTGTGTCTTTAAAAATCATATGCTCTATAACATAATTCTCATTGTCATCCATGGCTTTGACACCCACCGTTTTTGTTACAACCGGATCACCGCAGTTTTTTGCGAAGATAGCTTCCCTGGTGCGAATTCCTGTTTCTTTAGACTTGTTTTTGGGAGTATCATCTGCATTTACAGATTGTGCATCATGATCCGAGAATTTCAGTTCAGTCTCTCTAAAATTGTTAGCTATCCAAGCAGCTCCAACTGAAATAAGGTTCAATGGGTCATTGTCGTATTTGCACTTTTCTTCACCAAACATATCAAATAGCAGTTCCCGAACTGCCAACAACTTGGAAGAACCACCGGCCAATACAACCCAGTCAATATCTTCTGGACTCAATTCTTTGTTTAGCAAGGTTCTGATTACAACATCTTTAACACGATCAAGTAAACTGCTCGTAATATCGTTCAGGATATCTTTTGTTAAGTTTACTTGTAAATGTGAAGGCTCTTCTATCAACTTGTTTTCGTCTAGATCTCCTCCAGATAGCCTAACATTGAATTGAGAAGTATATTCAGATTGAAGCTTAATTTTTGCTTCTTTTATTTCTTCATTTAATTGGTTTGAATAGTTACGCGAAGTTGTGTCTTCATAGTCATATCCTGTTCGGTTTTTCCATTCCTGTAATAAGTAACTACGAATTGCACTGTCCCAATTTCGGCCACCCAAGTTTGCATCACCATCACCTGTAATCATTTGCAATGATTTGGCATTTACTTCGAATATGGTAGTGTCGAATGTTCCGCCTCCAAGGTCGAATACAAGGATCCTGCTATCTTCCTCTGAACTTTCAAGTCCGCATGCAACAGCTGCTGCCTGGGGTTCACTTAATGTTGATACCACTTCCAGACCTGCCCATTCACCGGCTTGTCTGGTGGCACTTTTCTGTACTTCAGACCAGTGCTGTGGGTGGGTGATAACAACTTTTTCCATTGGATTATTGGGCCACCTGTTTTTAGCCATTTGTTTTAGAGCTTTTAAAAGTATGGCTCCTGCTGTAACTGGACAAACAGGAATGTCTTCAACGTACCACGGAGGGGGAGGGGAACTGCATGGTAATCCGATATACTTTTTTGAGTCTTGAATAAGTGTTCCATTGCTGTTGTTTGAAGAAATGCTGAAAGCCTCACGACCTGCAACAACAACTTCTTTGTGTGGAAAGTAAAGTGCACTGGGTAATGCTTTGCTGCCAGCAACACTTGGAACCAAGGTGTCTACTTGTCCATTGTCTGTAATAACAGAGACAGTAGAAAAGGTTGTCCCCAAATCTACTCCAAATATCCAACGGTCATCCATTTACTATTCTCGCTCCATTGTCCAGGTTAGATACTGCATCTGCTTTGGCTTTGATAATGTGGCATCAAGAATGCCTGAAATTAGATATTTTAAACCATATACGCGCTCTGGTTTTTCAAAAGAGTTTTCAGATGAATATTCTGCCCACCATAAATCTTTTTCGACTTTAATTTTGTTTTTTGTTTGCAGTATCCAAGTATGCTTAAATTTGCCTTCTGGCATATTCATACATTTGATTCCACTCAGCAGTGCTTTGTTACCCAAGGTTTTCCAGCCCCAGAAAATGTTTGATGGTAAGTTGTATTTATATGGATATAATTCCAAGGATTGAGTTAACCATGGGTAATTTTCGCCACCTGTTTTATCTAAGTAGGCTGTCATCCATGCTCCATTACGAATTTCGCATTTGGTATGTAGCGGAAATATTTTTGGGTCTATCGCATTGGATGGCATGATTTTAAAGTCTTCACTTTGCCCAAACTTATTGTCATCACCTTTCACGTTAGATGGTTTCCCACGGGAAACTTTTGAAATGGAATATCTTGGCAAATTCAGAGGGGCAAGTTCCATACTGAAAAATGTATCATGAGGCAAGAATATCTTTTCTCGTTTAAACGTTTCGTCAAGGACCTTAACAAACTTGCGTCCCTTTTGAATGTCTTTAGTAAAAACTATGAATATTAACGGTTTTACACCAGAAAAACGAAAGCCTTTAGTTGCCTTTGAAGGAAGTCGCGGTTTTTTGGCCTTAAATTTCACAACGTTTTCAAATAGTGGATCAACACGCAATTCATTGAGGTGTTGTTCGATTAGCTTCCAGTCTTGTTTGCGAAGTGGACGTTCTGGAAAATGTAAACCCTTGAAGGGCAGATAGCCGAATGATATCCAAACTCCAAATCCTTGCCTGATTCTTTCAATTAAAACTGTTTTTAAACAGTGAGGATCTGTCCCGTTGATACAGGCAATTTCGGAAGTTTCTCCCTGTGCAACAGAGCGATTTCCTGCCACCTGTACACCGTCTGTAATCATTAGATTAATCTCTGCTGTTTCCATTGGGTCAACTTGTTGACAACCATCAAGTAGAGGTGGTGGAACCAAAGCCAAGTGTAGTTGTGAGTTGCCTTTGTAGAATTTGGTGCGATTAAATTTAGCTAAGTTCTTGATGTTATTTTTACAATGGTCGAAAGAATCCCCAACAAGACATCGTTCAATTTTCTTTTGTGCACCAATTCTTGCTACTGAATCGTTGATAGCATTGTGTATCAACTGGAATGTTGCATGTTTTCCTGTAAACCCGCGCATGCTTCCTGAGATATCTACAAGAATCCTGGTTCCTTCCATTTTGGGAGGAGCTAGTTTGGGACAAGTAGGATTTTCAGCTCTTGATTGATAGTTTGGCTTTATGGCTCTTACATTTGTAGATCCAGGGAGAGGGCCAATTTTTGCTGTTTTCGTGGCTTTGTTGCCACTATCACCGCTTGCTGATGAACATCCAGGCGACAAAAGAATAACCACAAATGAAAATAGTATTATATTTTTTAGCAAATAGCGATTCATTCAACCTCCAGATATTCTTTACCCTTAATAGCAGCTTCGATAAAATCTGATACAGGGAGAATGCATTCTCGTGGTGATTCAAAGTCAATTAAAAGACGAATGTTGCCATCTTCCAGATATACATTTAGCTCTTCGGGATCAACACTTTCATTGGAAATAGAAAGTTGTTCAAATCCATCATCGATTTTACGGACAAATGTAAAAAAACGTTTTTCACCAGTTTGATATTTTATTTCTAGCATTCCATTACTGTTGGTTAAAACTGCTATAGGTTCGGTATTGCTCGTTTCAGAGTCATGATAGGGAGAAAAGAAGGGTAGTATTCCCATGCTTCTGTTAGTTTTGGCTTCTCTTATTTCTTGATTCATGATTTGCTTTCCATTTTAGAAATGATTAGTAATTTTTTTAAGCCAAAGGCTTTCAAGCAAAGTTTCCATCGGACTGCGATGTATCCATCTTTCTGCATTTTTGGGCAAACACTCTGCACGTAATACCGATCTTATGTTGTTTAGATCTTTATCCAGTTCTCTTGGAGCTTTAAACAATGCCTCATCGGTTTTTGAAGGCCAATCAATTAAACAATCTTCGGGTATATCGACTAGGTTTGAGTTTGTAAGATTATCTTCCTTCAATGGAGGTTCATTGTAAAACGATTCTGAAACGGGCATATACCAGGGAATATTTCTTCTCTCACCGGTGATATAGAAATCACAACCGGATATTGTCGTGTATACCATTGGATCAGGTTGATCTGCAGGTGGTTGGCCTTGTGAACCAACATTGTTATGATCGGGCAAAAGCCCAAATGCGACTGCCATTTTGGGGTGCAGTGGCTTATCGTTGCGTTTAAGAGTCTGGAGTGTGATTTTAACTCTCGGGAATGGTGGTTTTTTGTATCCTTCCGGCAAAGGTTCTTTAACATCATCAAGTATTTTGTTGATCCTGCTTTGTAACCTGTCAGAATAAATTGTGCGTATATTTGAATTGATTATTTCTCCCAGGCCCCAACCGTTGCCCAATAAATAAAGACTTGCGCTATAGACATTGTCATCTCTAAGCATGTTGTAGTTGCCTTCTATTACTCGGGCTGCCACGATTCTTGCTAAATATTCCATCAAATAGAGATAGTATTCAAATACCTTGTTTTGGGTGACTTCGCCTCTGCCTGGAACTATGAAATCTGGGTTCCTGAATATATTTGAAATAGATTCCGTTTCCCTGATAGTTCGAACCAGAATTGCTGGTGTGATAGAGCTTTTCAGGCAGTTGATTTTGGTAAGAGTATCAAGCAGATGAGTACCCGCATATCTAATGCTTGTCATGGTGCGCCACCAGCGAGTATTATCTTTGTCCGGATTTTCTACTAATGCAATGTCGGTAGAACCTCCACCAATGTCAACATAGAAAGAGTCGTTGTCTAATGTGGTTCCTACATTTTTTCCTGCTGCAATGGTTTCGTTCGGCACGTGCTCAAGACCGACAAGCATTTCTTCTGGTTTGGTATCAGCACCAATCCAGTCAACAAGTTCTTTAGTTACATGTTGAAATACCTGATGCAAATATTCTTTGTGTTCATCTGTGAAGACTAAAGGAAAAGAATACTTAATTGAAATATTCGAGCCACTTAATTTTTCCTTATTTGCAAGCTGTGCGCTGGCTATGAGAAGCAACAGACCAAGGTAGCTTTTTTGCAATTCAATGTAGCTCATGTCTCCGGGAACACTTTCGGCCCATTTGAATTTGGATGCAATATATTCCCTTTCAGAATATTTCATCTGACAGCCTGATGTGGGAATAGTAAAGTTCTCTATTGGGAGAAAATTGGTATTTTGATCTACTACAAGTGAGTCCGTAGGTTTTGAAAAAAGAAGTTCTGATGGTAAAAAGTGGTGTCTACCGAATCCTTTTCTTGGGATCCACATATGAGGTCGATTAAGATCAGTCGGTAATTCATCGCCTTTTACAATGAAACCGGTTAAGTCATCGAAAGGAAGCATTTCAGGTTGACCATTGGTTTCTCCATCTCCCAGGTTACTGGTATATCTGTAAGCAACGCAAGTGTTAGATGTGCCAAAATCAACTGCTATATCAAGTGCAGTTCGGGGGTACGCCTCTTTTGTGGCTGGTTTAATAATGAATATACCACCGCCCAGTTCGGCATTGTTATCGTTTCGGATTATAGTCGATACATATTGGGGTCGATCTTCTGTGCAAACACCGAAATCAGAAGATTCAATTGTTTCCCCGGAATCTTTGTTTGTGAAGCTGTAGTTGTTTTCAGTGAACGAATTCCATATCTTGCTTGAATCCCTGTATTGAAGATCCATTTTTCGATCTTCATCAAAGAGCAATGTTGCTCCTTCCTTGTTCAAACAACAATGAAGGAAGTAACGTTTCCATAGTTTGTAATCAATATTTGGCCAGAAAACTAACGATACGCCTTTATAGCAATTATCTCTACCGGCTGCTGCCTTATTGGAAGCTGGAATTAGAGGAAGAATTATTTCTTTGCTTTGATTGACACCTTTTAAAAACAGTTCGACTTTGTATTTGTCTCCACTAATTCTAGGAGCAGATGCCTCTTTTTGTCTCTCAAAGTCTACTAAATCAATGTACTCCGGTTTTATTGGAAGATCGGGTGCTTTGATTTCCTTCTCGCCACCTCTCTCCTGAAGAAGCTCGAACACAGGAATAGCAGAAAAGCAAACCTCATTGACTGAAATATCTTTTAAGGTGTTTTTGGGAAATCGAATTTGAAAACGGCTATTAGACCCACCTACGAAGATTACATTAGTGCGATTTTCGAGAGTATGAGAACCGGACAAACGCCACTGGCGTAATACATCATTGCCATCTTGTTTGAGACGTATCAAACCAAGATCATCTAGCGGCCAGTCTATTACTTGACCACAAACCGGACACTGAACTCTGATAAAATCCTCTTTAACATCTGTTTGGTTAAAGGTAATCTTGTATTTTTTCAGATCATAATTACATCGGGAACAAAAAGTATTCAGACTCATTGTTTTCTCCACAAAGGCTTAGTCACAAGCGAATTTTAAATTATAGTCGCCAATGGTCAATATAGGTTCAGACAACGGCATAGGACCTTGAGCTTTAATACCGGGATACACTTTGTTGATAAATGCCTTGTAAGCAGAATAAAGCAGCTCTTCTACAGGATTAGATTCTGTGATGATTTCAAATCTCTTTTTGTAATAGGCACTAAATCTTTGCAAAGTAGCCAGGCGATTAAGTATTTTTGATGTGTCCATCATACGTTCATAACAAATTGATTTGATTATGAATGGCCTTTGGTTGTCGGAAATTCTTTCCAGAATACTTTCTCCGCCTTCCTGGAAAAATATTGCTTCATTTTGAATACTTGCTGCTCCTGAGAAAATTGCCCACATGACATAGCCGAGAGCAGCTAGATCTCCAATATAGGCACTTTGACTCTGTTCGAGGAATATAGCCGCATGTTTTTCATTCATTGGGAAAGAAAAACCGATAAAATCACCTGAATCATTGACTTCATTGGGCATGGGAAGTCTAAAACTGAAATCCGGATTTTCTCTTCTCATTGTACGACTAATAAACGTATCAATGGTTCGCTGACTGAACGAACTGGTATATTCAGATCCTGGTAATGACATCGCTCCAAGTCGTAAGCTAACCATTCTGACTGGATCTGGATAGGAAAACGGAAACTCGGCAACTTTTCTGATTTCCAATTTGCCACTAGGTGATTCTGATGCAAGATCCGTGAATATTGTGCTGAAAGTGTTTATCCAACTATCAAGGTTCATTTTGGCTGATTTGGGCCATTGTTCCCCAATGTTTTCCATTCTTGCTTCAACTACGCCTGTACCTAACATTATTGTACTGGCTCCAGCTCCTGCTGACTGAATCTTGATTTTTCGTATTTCCGAGCCTCGATTATCTTGTATTGTTATAGCGTTGCTTTCCTTGGCTGGAGGCACAAATAACGTCCTAAAAATATCAGCTGCTATTTTGTTGTCGTAGGTAGGCAAGTACAGTCTTTTCAGTGAATATTTATGGTCATTATTTTTATCTGGTACAGCAAGAAGTACAGGACCTTGCGATCTTGCCATTCTGGCGAGCATTCCTGATTTATATTTTCTTTGTTGTATTATCCAGTCTATTCCGCGCATCCAGGGGATTCTCATTGGTTCCCAAAGTCCCTGTTCGTTTAGCAATCCGCGCCATTCAGCCCAAAGTGTTTTCACCGTTTCTATATCTGGAGAATCGCTGATTTGTTTGGCAATACTGTCCCATTCTTCAGACGTTCGTCTTGGATGAGGCCAGAAAAGGCATTGTGGTCCTGTTGCTGCAAATATTGTTTTTTCACCATTGCTTTGGGTGTTGGTAATCAATCCCAAGTAACGGTATTCGCCCATTGTGTCTGCCTTGGTCAACACATCACCCATTCGACCTGCATCTTTATTCTTCTTCAGATCCACCATTTCAATGTTGAAAATTCCGAGGCCAATGCCTAAACAAATATTCTCAAAATACTGAAAGGTACTCAAAGGTGGGTTGTCGATTCCTGCAACCCTGAAGCTGGCTGTAATGCGTTCTGAATTCGCAAATGGTGAGGGAATGGCTTCGGCATTTACTTTGTTGGGGTCGATATTCCAGTTAGTTGGAGATTTTCCTTCGCCACTAACGATAGTATCCAACCCAATCTGACCTGGTGTTTCTGTAAAACCTTGCAGAGTATATCTAAGACTCATGACTTATCCTTCTTTTGTCAACTTACGAAAATCGAAAGTGATTTTACTAGCTAGTTTCTGTGCCAATGCATAACCATTTAAAGGGGCATTTTCTGGTCTTTGAATTGGTTTAGCCCATGCTTCTCCAAGAATATCCAAAGCTGAGGCATAATCATTAACTTTGCTGAGCCTGACAGGTTCTTGTTGACTACCTAAAACATTTTCATCTTCAATCCAGCTGGTACAGAATTCGTATTGTGCAACGATATTTTTCAAACTGTTAAAAATAGATTCGGCCAATTGTTGTTTGGCAAGCCAGGAATCCATGGTTGCATGTTCTTCTACTGTGGAATAAAGGCCCTTTGGCATAACAGATTTGTCAGCCATTTTCCTTGTGAGCCACTTGTCGGAGAATAAATCCGACCACGCTTTTTTTACTTTGCTACGTAGTACCATGTTCAAAAGGCGAGTAACATATCTGGCATAGACACATCTTTCCCAAAGCGAAATATCTTCATGCCAACCAACATCTTTTAGCAAATAATCCCCATTGCTTTGGTCATCAAAAGCAAAACTATGAGTCGAATTTGGCATGTCGT
>Ga0209692_10002703_pt1 | contig 18528 bp, 17 predicted proteins | sample tdDd472_FD_187129 | JGI IMG/M metagenome (GOLD analysis project Ga0209692, IMG submission 187129) | Marine sediment microbial communities from the Atlantic coast under amendment with organic carbon and nitrate - tdDd47.2 (SPAdes)... | ecosystem: Environmental > Aquatic > Marine > Coastal >...
GCCCCGGCCCCGGCTTTCAGCTGCAGGCGGAAGAACTGCACCGCCTGCTCCATCACCTCGGCCAGTTGCCCGCGCCGGTCGGCCTTTTGCTGTGCCCGGGGGTCACGCGCCGGCATCTCCATCCCCGCCTCGCGCGCGAGGATCTCAACCGCCTCGATGAAGCTGACGTTCTCGGTCTCCTGCACGAAACCGATAGCGTCGCCCTTGGCCTGGCAGCCGAAGCAGTAATAGAACCCCTTGCGGTCATCGACGTGAAAGCTGGCGGTCTTCTCGTGGTGAAACGGGCACGGCGCCCACATGTCGCCCTTGGCCTGGTTCGACTTGCGGCTGTCCCAGATCACCTTGCGGCCGACCACCTGCGTAAGCGAGGTGCGGGTGCGCAATTCGTCGAGGAATCCGGGGGGCAGTGACATGGGGTGAAGTATCCTCGCATTGACGAAGCCTGTCCAGAGCCGGACGGCGGCACATGCACCGCGCCGCCCGAACGGAAAGCGAAAGACCGCCGCGGCGCGCGCAGGCACTGCGGGGCGGTCACAGACGCATCGGCGCCCCGGCTATTGCTGCAGGCAAAGCTCGTTCCAGGCCGCCGAGAGATCCTCGTTGCGGATCACCTGCATCTTCTGCTCGTAAACCCAGGGCGCAATCAGCGGAATCGCGTTGTTGTAATTCTCCGGCCATTCCGGGTCGGTCGCCGCGATCGCCTTGGGCACATCACGCTCCTTGACCCGGTCCAGCCGCGCCTGCTGGATCGCCGCCACCACCTGGGCCTGATAGGCGCAGCTTTGTTCCTTGCTGTCGGCGGCCAGAGCGGGCGAGGCCAGAAGGGCTGCAACAAGGGTCAGGCGGATCAACATCGGGGCAACTCCTGAATCGGTTGGTGTTCGCCCGTCACCCTAGCCGCGCGCCGCGACCGCTTCCATCGCCGTTTTCAGATCGTGAACCAGTGTCGCGGCCATCGAGCGGAACACCAGAATCAGGAACGCCCGTTCGCCCACCCGGGTGACCGATCCCGACATATGCGCCACCTGGCTGCGCAGCGTGTGCCCCCGCTTGAAGACCGCGGCGCGCAGATCGACCGGCACCAGCCGCGCCAGCACGTCCTCGGCGCCCGCCCCCTCCAGCCGCACCGCCGCCCAGGCGTCGCTCTGATCGCTCAGCGCCGCATGCTCGGCCAGCGCCGGATCGGGGTCCGGCCCGGCCAGCAGCGCCCCCTCGCGGCCGAACCACAGCCCCCGCGCCCCGGCCTTGCCGGTGGCCCGGTTCGGCGCCGGGAACGCCATGCCATGCGCCGTCTGCAACGCCTGCGACAGCGCCTTTTGCCGCCCGCGATAGGGCAGCACCATGGTCAGCGTGCCCAGATCCGCCTCGCTCGCCGTGACCCCGCCCAGGGTCAGCGGCAACAGCCCGTCACAGGGGGATTTCGCAACAAGTTCAGCCACGCACGCGCCCTCCCTCGGGATCGAAGAACACCGGATCGACCACCTCGCACAGGGTCTCCACCCCGCGCAGGTGATCGACCATCTTCACCACCTCGCCGATCCGCTCCGGCCCGCGCCGCAGAAAGCCCAGCGCAACCACATGCCCCAGCGTCGGCGAAAAGCCCGCCGATGTAACATAGCCCTGGTCGTTCTGCCGCACCGGCGCGGCGTCCTGCGCAAAGAGATGCCCGCCGGCGGTGATCAGCTTCACCGCCCCCGCGGGCTTCAGCCCCACCAGCCGCTCACGCTCGGGGTCGGTCAACCCCGGCCGCTGGCTCAGCGTCTTGCCGATGCAGTCCTTTTTCGCCGAGACCATCCGCCCCATGCCAATGTCAAAGGCGGTGGTGCGCCCGTGGATCTCGGCATGGGTGATCAACCCCTTCTCGATCCGCAGCACGTTCAGCGCCTCCATGCCGTAGGCGCCGCCGCCCATCCCCTCGGCCCGCGCCACCAGCGCCCGGAACAGGCTGTCGCCATAACGCGCCGGAACCGCCAGCTCATAGGCATGCTCGCCCGAGAACGAGATCCGGAACAGCCGTCCGGCGACCCCCAGCACCCGCACCGCGCCGCAGGCCATGAACGGCCAGTCGCCCGCCTCCAGCGGCGCGTCCAGCAGCCCGTTCAGCAGCTCGCGCGATTTCGGCCCGGCCACCGCGAACTGCGCCCATTGTTCGGTCACGGACGCGAAGCGCACATCCCACTCCGGTCGCAGGCCCTGGTGCACGAACTCCAGGTGCCGCATCACCTCGCCCGCCGCCGCCGTGGTGGTGGTCATCAGGTAATGATGCTCCCCCAGCCGCGCGGTGGTGCCGTCATCCATGACATAGCCGTCCTCGCGCAGCATCAGCCCATAGCGCACCCGCCCGACCTTCAGCGTGCTGAACATGTTGGTATAGACGAAATCGAGCAACCGGCCCGCGTCCGGCCCCTGGATGTCGATCTTGCCCAGCGTCGAGACATCACAGATCCCCACCGCCGCGCGCACCATCGTGACCTCGCGGTCGCAGCTCTGCCGCCAGGTGCTCTCTCCCGGCGCCGGGAAATAGCTGGGCCGATACCACAGCCCGGCCTCGATCATCGGCGCGCCGCGCTCCCGGCTGGCCCTGTGGCTGGTGGTGAGGCGTTCGGGGGCAAACCCCTTGCCCTGCCCGCCGGCGCCCAGCGCCGCGATGGCGATCGGGGAATAGGGCGGCCGGAACGTGGTCGTCCCGGTCTCGGGGATGCCGCGCCCGGTGGCATCCGCCAGCACCGCCAGCGCCGCCACGTTCGAGCTTTTGCCCTGGTCGGTGGCCATGCCCTGCGTGGTGTAGCGTTTCATATGCTCGACCGAGCGGTAATTCTCCGCCGCCGCCTGGCGCACATCCTTCACCGTCACATCGTTCTGGAAATCCAGCCAGGCGCGCCCCTTGCCCGCCACCGCCCAGAGCGGCGCGATGCGATACTCCGTATCCTCGGCCATCGGCAGATCCGGCTTCGGCGGTTTGATCCCCAACTCCTCCAGAGCCCCACGCGCCGCCTCGGCCCCCTCGCGCAGGCAGGCCTGCGTCGAAAACGCCCCGTTGCAGGCCCCCGCCGCGACCATCCCCGGCACCGCGCCGGGCGTGGGAACGAAGGATACGATTTCCTCGCGCCAGACCGGCCGCCCGTTCATGTGACAGCTCAGGTGCACGCTCGGGTTCCAGCCGCCCGACATCGCCAGGCAATCGGTCTCGACCCGGTGCTCCGCCGCGCCGCTGCGCAGGGTGATCGCCTCCAGTCCCAGCCGCCCGGCGCTGCCCACCACATGGGCGCCGCGATGCACCTCGAAGAGGTCCGATCCCGGCGCATCGGCGCGACTGTCGATCACCGCGACCACGTCGACCCCGGCCTTGACCATGTCGCGCGCGGTACGGTGGGCGTCGTCGTTGTTGGCAAAGACCGAAACCCGCCGCCCCGGGCTCACCCCCCAGCGATTGAGATAGGCGCGCACCGCCCCCGCTGTCATGATCCCGGGCCGGTCGTTGTCGGCAAAGGCGATCGGCCGCTCCAACGCCCCCGCCGCCAGCACAGCGCGTTTCGCCACGATGCGCCAGAAACACTCCAGCGGCAGCCCCTCCTGCGGCGCCCGGTGATGCCCCACCCGCTCCAGCGCCGCGAAGGTGCCCTGGTCATAGGCCCCGGCGACGGTGGTGCGGGACATCAGCCGCACGTTCTCCATCGCCGCCAGTTCGGCCAGCACCGCCTCGGCCCACTCGTGCCCCGGCCGCCCGTCGATCGCTTCGCACTCGGCCAGCAACCGCCCGCCCATGCGGGCCTCCTCGTCGGCCAGGATCACCTCGGCCCCGGCGCGCCCGGCCACCAGGGCCGCCATCAGCCCGGAAGGTCCGGCGCCGATAACCAGCAGGTCGCAAAAGGCATAGGCGCGCTCGTAGCGGTCCGCATCCGGCTCCCCCGACAGCGCGCCCAATCCGGCGGCGCGGCGGATCGCCGGTTCATAGAGCCTCTCCCAGAACGCTTTCGGCCACATGAAGGTCTTGTAATAGAACCCCGCGCCAAAAAACGGCGCGGCCAGGTTGTTCAGGCTCAGCAGATCGTGTTTCAGCGACGGCCAGGCGTTCTGGCTGCGCGCCTCCAGCCCCTGGTGGATTTCCTGCACCGTGGCGCGGGTGTTCGGCGTCCGCCGCCCGCCGGTCCCCACCGTGACCAGCGCGTTGGGCTCCTCGCTGCCCGCCGTCAGGATGCCGCGCGGCCGGTGATACTTGAACGACCGCCCGACCAGCCGCACCCCGTTTGCAAGCAACGCCGAGGCCAGCGTGTCCCCCTCCAGCCCGGCATAGCGCACCCCGTCGAACCGGAACGGGACCGAACGCGAGCGATCCAGCAACCCCTTGCCCGCGACCCTCATGCGCCCGCCTCCCCGGCCAGCCGCGTCTCCAGCACCGCGTGGCTCACCGTGTCGCGGGTGACCACGATCCAGGACCCGCAGCCATCGGCGTGATACCACAGGTCGCGGGTCTCGCCCGCCGGGTTGTCGCGCAGGAACACATGGTCCTGCCAGGCATCCCCCCCCGCATCAGGCTCCGGCCGGTCCAGCGCCACGGCGGCCCCCTTGTAATAGAACTCCCGGCGATCCCGCTCGCCGCAGAGCGGACAGGTGATCCTCATCGCGCGCGCCCCTGCTTCTTCTCGTTGCAAATACTCATTTCAGGCCTCTCCGCCGGCGCTCAGTGCAGATTGTGCTGCGCACCGGTGCCCTCCTCGTCCATGATCCCCGCGCCGGTGCGGAACCGGTCCAGCCGGAACTGCGCCGCCGCCGCGTGCGGCCGCCCGGTCGCCAGCAGATGGGCGAAACAATGGCCCGAACCGGGCACCGCCTTGAACCCGCCGTAGCACCAGCCGCAATTGAGGTAGAGCCCCTCGATCCCGGTTCGGTCAATCACGGGCGAGCCGTCCGGCGACATGTCCATGATGCCGCCCCAACTGCGCAGCACCCGCGCCTTGCCGATCATCGGCATCAGCGCCATCCCCGCCTCCATGACGTGTTCCACCGCCGGCAGGTTGCCGCGCGCAGCGTAAGAGGCATACATGTCGATGTCGCCGCCGAACACCAGCCCGCCCTTGTCCGACTGGCTGATATAGAAATGCCCCATGCCGAAGGTCACCACCGTGTCGATCACCGGCTTGAGCCCCTCGGTGACGAAGGCCTGCAAGACGTGGCTTTCGATCGGCAGCCGCATCCCCGCCATCGCCGCCACCTGGCTGGAGCGTCCCGCCACGACGATGCCGACCTTGCCGGCCCGGATCGCGCCCCGGCTGGTCTGCACCCCGGTCACCTTGCCGTTCTGGATGTCGATGCCGGTGACCTCGCAGTTCTGGATCAGATCGACGCCCCTCTGGTCCGCCCCCCTGGCATAACCCCAGGCCACCGCGTCATGCCGCGCGGTGCCGCCGCGCGGATGGTAGAGCCCGCCGTAGACCGGAAAGCGCCCATTGTCGAAGTCGAGATAGGGCGCAAGCCTGCGCACCCCGTCACGGTCCAGCAGGATCGCATCGTCGCCCTGGTTCACCATGGCGTTGCCGCGCCGGGCATAGGCGTCGCGCTGGCCGTCGGAATGGAACAGGTTGATCACGCCGCGCTGCGAATGCATGACGTTGAAGTTCAGCTCCTGTTCCAGCCCCTCCCACAGGGTCAGGGAATGCGAATAGAACTCCGAGTTTCCGGGCAGCCCATAGTTGGCCCGCACGATGGTGGTGTTGCGCCCGACGTTGCCGCCGCCGAGATAGCCCTTTTCCAGCACCGCGATATTGCGCAGCCCGTGTTCGCGGGCCAGGTAATAGGCGGTGGCCAGCCCATGCCCGCCGCCGCCGATGATGACGATGTCATAGGCCGGCTTCGGCTCCGGGTCGCGCCAATGGGCGGTCCAGCCCCTGTTGCCGGTCAATCCCTCGGTGAGGACTCGCAGCCCGGAAAATCGCATCTCGGTCTCCTGACAGGTCGGCGCCCGACGGCGCGCCGGGCAGCTGTGACACTAACACCAGAGCCGCCGGAGGCCAGCCCGAGAATCCCGACACGCAACGGTCTGCCAGCGACAAGATGCGGCCCCTTGCGGGTCGGCGCCCGCGCAGCGCCCCGGAGTGTACGAAACGGCGCCGGAACTCCCCGATCCGGCGCCGCTTGTGTCGTCATCGGTGCGGGATCACAGCCCCTTTGCGCGGTAGCTCGCCGCCACCTTTCCGATCGACACGATATAGGCTGCGGTGCGCAGGTCCTGGACATCGGACCGATCGTGCCACACCTCGCGCATGGATTGATAGGCGGTGCGCATGGTGTCGTCCAACCCCGAACGGACCAGCTCCAGCTCGTCGGCGCCGCGCAGGTACTTCTCCTTGAAGTCCGGGCTCGGCGACCAGGTCTTGCCAAGGGCATCGCTCAGGGTTTCAAGCTGCTCGACCACCAGCTGGTGGCGCGCCTCTTCCTGCCGCCGCTGCATCCGGCCAAAGCGGATGTGGCTGAGGTTCTTGACCCACTCGAAGTAGGACACCGTCACGCCGCCAGCGTTGGCGTACATGTCGGGAATGATCACCGTGCCCTTGTCGCGCAGGATCTCGTCCGCCCCGGCGGTGACCGGACCGTTGGCGGCCTCGATGATCAGCGGGGCCTTGATCCTGTGGGCATTGGCGAGGTTGATCACCCCCTCCAGCGCCGCCGGGATCAGGATGTCGCAGTCATGTTCCAGCACCGCCGCCCCCTCGGCGGTATGGGTGGCGTCGGGGAACCCGGTGACGCCGCCGTGGCGCGTGATCCAGTGATGCACCGCCTCCACGTCCAGCCCCTCATCGTTGAACAGCGCGCCATCGCGTTCGATGATCCCGGTGATCCGTGCACCGTCCTCCCGAGCCAGGAACTTGGCGGCGTGATAGCCCACGTTGCCCAGCCCCTGCACGATCACCCGCTTGCCCTCGAGCCCGCCCGAGAGCCCGGCCTTTTCCGCATCGACCGCATGGCGGAAGAATTCGCGCAGCGCGTATTGCACGCCGCGCCCGGTGGCCTCGACCCGCCCGGCGATGCCGCCGGCGTTCAGCGGCTTGCCGGTCACACAGGCGCGCGCGTTGATGTCGGTGGTGTTCATCCGCGCGTACTGGTCGGCGATCCAGGCCATTTCACGCTCGCCGGTGCCCATGTCCGGCGCCGGTACGTTCTGCGAGGGGTTGATCAGGTCGCGCTTGGCCAGCTCATAGGCGAAACGCCGGGTGATCATCTCCAGCTCGTGCTCGTCGTACTGGCGCGGGTCGATGCACAGCCCGCCCTTGGAGCCGCCAAAGGGCGCCTCGACCAGCGCGCATTTGTAGGTCATCAGCGCCGCCAGCGCCTCGACCTCGTCCTGGTTCACCGCCATGGCGTAGCGAATGCCGCCCTTGACCGGCTCCATGTGCTCCGAATGCACCGAGCGATAGCCGGTAAAGGTCTGGATTTTCCCCCGCAGCCGCACCCCGAACCGAACCGTGTAGGTCGCGTTGCAGACCCGTATCTTTTCCTCAAGCCCGGGCGGAAGATCCATGATCGCCGCCGCCCTGTTGAACATCAGATCCACGCTCTCGCGAAAACTCGGTTCCTGCAGGACCATGGGTAAGCCTCCTCATACCGTTCCCCGTGCATACGCGACTCGCCACCGGCGGCCACTTGTCCGTCAGACTATGATCTTCGCCGGTAGGCCGCGACCTTTTTAAGCATTCGCGTTCTTGCAGCCGTTTTTCCCGGCAGCTTCCGAACCCGCCGCCCCGGATCGCGGGCGACGGCAGAGGGCCCGCCCCCCCGGAAACCCCGTCCGCCGCCGGTCTCTTCCTGCGAAATACCGTGCATTCGCCAAACTTCGGCCACGATCCGGGCCGATAAGGACGACGGTGACGTGCGTCCCGCAGGGCGGATCCGCACGGATCGAGCGTAATGAGGACCCCATGTGTCAGCGAAGTGAAAATCCGGTCGGATCATGTGCCACGCCCGCCAGCCTCGGGCGCGCCTCGGTGCACTGGCTTTCCACCCACGCCCGCCGGTTTGCGGCGCGCGAGGATGGCTCGCTGATCGTCTTCGCCGTCTATATCTTCATCATCATCCTGATGTTCGGCGGCATCGGCATCGACCTGATGCGCTACGAGCGGGACCGCGCCAACCTGCAATACACCATGGATCGGGCGGTTCTGGCCGCCGCCGACCTCGATCAGACCCTCGCCCCGGAGGACGTGGTCAAGGATTACCTCGACAAGGCCGGGATGCGCGATTTCCTCACCAGCGTCACGGTTGACGAGGGGCTGAGCTATCGCACGGTGTCGGCCACCGCCTCGAGCGACATCAAGACCCAGTTCATGCACATGACCGGCGTCGATACCCTGACCGCGCCGGCTGCCAGCACCGCCGAGGAACGTATCGAGGGGGTGGAAATCTCGCTCGTGCTCGACGTGTCGGGGTCGATGAACAGCAACAGCCGGCTGACGAACCTCAAGATCGCCGCCAAGGACTTCGTCGACCAGATGGTGGACAACACCAAGGACGGCGACATGTCGATCTCGATCGTGCCCTATGCCACCCAGGTTTCGACCCCGGCGGTCTTTCTCGATCAGTTCAACGTCACCGACGAGCACAGCTATTCCAACTGCGTGAACTTCGACGGCAGCGATTTCGACTCAACCGCGATCAGCCCATCGGCCGAGTTGAAACGGACCATGCATTTCGATCCCTGGACCAGCCGGTTCGAGGGGCGCGACAACGATCCGCCGGAACTGGTCCCCTCGCCGGTCTGCGAAGCCAAGGCAAGCCGCGAACTGGTGGTGCTGGAAAAGGACCGCGATACGCTCAAGGATTTCATCGCCAACCTGTCGGCTGACGGCAACACCTCGATCGACATCGGGATGAAATGGGGCACCGCGTTGCTCGACCCCAGCCTGCAGCCGGTCATCGACGCGATGATCGCCAGCGGCGATGTCTCGGGCGATTTCTCGGACCGTCCGCACGATTACACCGACGGCGAAACGCTGAAGGTGCTGGTGCTGATGACCGACGGACAGAACACCAGCCAGTACTACCTGCCCGACGACTATCGCTCCGATCCGACCAACGCCTGGTGGAACGCCGAGGAACAGGTCTATTCGGTCAACACCGGCCCGGATACCTACGACCGCGACGACGATGGCAACACCTCCGAGGACATGTACTACTGGAACGAACTGGAGGAATGGGGCGACCACCCCTATGGCAACGGCACCGATGAAGAGCCCGCTTATGAATGGGAATGCACCAAGTATGCGGGGAAAAGCGGCAAGTGCAAGAAGTACGGATGGGTAGAATCCGGGACCGAATCCGTCGAAGAGGACGGCACAGCGGTCGAGCTTTCGATGGGGGACCTGTTCGCCTATACCACCGCGCTGGAGATCGCCGACGATATTTTCGCACCGACCATGGGGTACACCGCCGCGCGCGACAAATGGTACTACGGCACCCGCTATGTCTATGTGAACAGCTCCACCAAGAACGCCCGCACCAAGGCGATCTGCGACGCCGCAAAGGTGGAGAACATCATCGTGTTCACCATCGGCTTCGAAGCGCCCTGGAGCGGGCTTGAGGTGCTCAAGGACTGCGCCAGTTCCGACAGCCATTTCTTTGACGTCGACGGGCTTGAGATCGCCGATGCCTTCGCCTCGATCGCCTCGTCGATCCGCAAGCTGAGACTGACACAATGATCGCGCGGGCGCTCGGGCGGCTGCGCCGGTTCTGGCGGGCCGAGGACGGCAACGCGACGGTCGAGTTTGCCATCACCTTTCCTGCGATCATCACCATCCTTCTGTCGGGGCTGGAACTGGGCTTTGTCACCATGCAGCATTCAATGCTGGACCGCGCGATGGACATGACGGTGCGCGACATCCGCCTGGGCACCGGCACCGCGCCGCAGCACGACGACATCAAGGACATGATCTGCGCCCGCGCCGGATTCATCCCCGATTGCGACACCAGCCTGCGGCTGGAAATGATCCAGGTCGATCCGCGCGCCTGGAGCGGGATCTCGACCGATCCCGACTGCACCGACAAATCCGAAGAGGTCTCGCCGGTGCGCAGTTTCGTCAACGGGCAGGAGAACGAGCTGATGATCCTGCGCGCCTGCGCCAAGATCAACCCGGTCTTTCCCACCTCGGGGTTGGGCAAGAACATGGTCAAGGACGAGTACGGGCAATACGCGCTGACCTCGACCACAATCTTCGTTCAGGAACCGAGGTGATGGCGATGGTGGACCGGCTCCGTTCGCTGTTGCGCCGCTTCGCCGGCGACACCCGTGGCAGCGTCGCGGTGGAATTCGTGATCGTCATGCCGTTCCTGTTCTGGGCGTTCATGGCCACCTACGTCTATTTCGACGGCTACCGGCAGAGCGCGCAGAACCTCAAGGCGGCCTTTTCGATCGGCGACATGATTTCGCGCGAAACCCAGGCGATCGACGACGATTACCTCGACAGCATGGAGGCGGTGCTGCGGCTGATGACCCGGTCGGACATGCCGATCAAGCTGATGGTCACGGTGGTGCGCTGGGACGAGGACGACGACCGCTATTATGTCGATTGGTCCGAGAGCCGCGGATTCGACGCCGCGCGCACCAATGCCGACATGGCCGACATCGCCGCCGACCTTCCGTTGATGCCCGACAACGAACGTGTCATCCTGATCGAAACAGAGGCGAGTTACGAGCCGGTGTTCGATATCGGGCTGGGCGCCCGGCCGCTCGAAAACTTCGTCTTCACCCGGCCCCGGTTCGCGCCGCAGGTGGTCTGGTCGGACAGCTAGGCCCGCTCGGCCAGCAGCGCGGCCAGCACCTCCGACATCGCCTTGGTCTGCGGCGCCGAGGTTACCCCGCCGACACCGATGCGCCGCCCCAGCCGCCACCACACTCCGGGCTGCCAGGCCCGTCTGCCGGACGTCCGCGTGCGGATCAGGAACCCGTTGGAGGGCTTGAAGGCAAAGAGCCCGCTATCCAGCGCCTCGATCTCGTCGAGCGTGGCGATGCGGGTGCCGTTGCTGGCGCGCAGCTCGCTGCGGGTCAGCTCGATCCGGTGCCCCGTGGCGCGCCGCATCCGCTCGGCGGCCCAAAGCGCAGCGGCCCCGGTGAGCAGCAGGAAACCCTGCCACTGCGGCGCCGGCGGCCGGGCCAGCGCGACGTAGATCACCAGCCCGCAGATGGCGGCCAGAACCCCGACGCCCAGCCAGCGGCGGATTGCCGATACCCGTACCGTCGCCAGAATCTCGTCCTCCATGGGCCCCTCCGCCTGCCTGCGCCGGTGGGCTTACCCGAATTCCTCAGCCGCGAACAGCCTATTCCGCCGCCCCGCGCATCGGCCGGACCTCGGCACCGGGCGCCTCGGGTTCATCATCCGTCATCTCGGCCGGAAAGCCCGGCGCGCGGATGTCGAGACCGGTGGCCTCCTCGAGCCGCCGGATGATGTTCGGAGACAGCTCGCGCGGGCCGAACCGCGCGATCCCGTCGGCGAAGATCCCGATCAGCAGCGGGCTCAGCTCCAACGGAACCCCGGCGCGGTCCGCCACCTCCTGGAACAGGCCGATATCCTTGGCCACCAGATCCATGGTAAAGGAAATGTCGCGGCTGCCGTTCAGGATCACCTGGCTTTCGGTCTCGTGCACGAAGGAGGTGCCCGAGGAAATGCGGATCGCCTCATAGGCCACGCCCAGATCCATCCCCGCCCCCTTGCAGACGGTCAGCGCCTCGGCGCAGCTGACCAGGTTGGCGGTGGCAAGGTAGTTGGTGACCACCTTGAGCACACTGGCGCTGCCCAGATCGCCGGTGTGCAGGACACGCCGGCCGAGGATCGTCAGCAGCGGCAGGATGCGCTCGAAGGTGGAGCGGTCGCAACCGGCGAAGATGCTGATGTTGCCGGTGTCGGCCCGGTGGCAGCCCCCCGAGACCGGGCAATCCACCGCCGCGCCGCCGCGCGCGATCACCAGCGCGCCCAGCCGCTGCACCTCGGCGGCATCGGTGGTGGACATCTCCATCCAGATCTTGCCCTCGGTCACCTCGTCCAGCATCTGGCGCATCACCGCGTCCGAGGCCGCCGGGCTGGGCAGGCAGGTGATCACCGCGTCGCAGGCCCGCATCATCGCCGCCGGATCGCCGCCCGCCGTGGCCCCGCGCGCAACGAAATCCTCTACAAGACCGGCGTTCAGATCGTGAACGCTCAGATCGACACCGTTGCGCAACAGGCTGCCCGCCAGCTTGCCGCCCACGTTGCCCAGCCCGATGAATCCGACGTGCATGCTATCCCTCCTGCAATCATCCACATGAGGCACCCTAGGGGGCGGAAACCGACAGTCGCCTCTGTTTGCGACATGCCCTGACGCGCGCATCCGTGCATTGGCGCACAGCATGCGTGACCCCAGCGACCTTTGCCCGACGGCGCCGCCCCCCTATCTGAGCATCGACCCACCAGCCAGGAGGCAACCCCATGTCGCTGAGACCCACCATCGAGACCCGCCGTGCCGTGCCCGCGCTGGAGGGCGCCGGGGTGAAACTTCACCGTGCCTTCGGGTTCCAGGACCCGAGCGAGCTGGATCCCTTCCTGCTGTTCGATGATTTCCGCAACGAGCGGCCCGAGGATTACCTCAAGGGCTTTCCCTGGCATCCGCACCGGGGGATCGAGACCATCACCTATGTCCTCTCGGGCACGGTGGAGCATGGCGACAGCCTCGGCAACACCGGCACCCTGGGCGCGGGCGACGTGCAATGGATGACCGCAGGGTCGGGAATCCTGCACCAGGAGATGCCCAAGGGCAACGCGCAGGGGCAGATGCACGGATTTCAACTCTGGGGTAACCTGCCCAGCAGCCAGAAGATGACCGCGCCGCGCTACCAGGACGTGCAAGGCAGCGCGATTCCTGAAGTGATCGACGACGACGGCACCCGCGTGAAGGTGATCGTGGGCGAATTCTGGGGCCAGACCGGCCCGGTCGACGGCATCGCAGCCGACCCGCAGTACCTCGACATCTTTGTGCCCGCCGGGGTGAAAAAGACATTCCGGATCGACACCTATCGCCGGGCCTTTGCCTATGTCTTCGACGGGGCCGGTGCCTTTGCCGATGCCTCCGCCCCCTCCGGCGTGTTGCTGGAAAAGGAAGTGGCCGGCGCGGAGGTCAATATCCGCGACCTCTCCGGCGACCGCACCCTGGTCCGCTTTGGAACCGGTGACGAGATCACCGTGCAGGCCGGCCCCGAGGGGGTGCGGTTCCTGCTGATCTCGGGCGCGCCGATCGCCGAGCCGGTGGCCTGGCACGGCCCGATCGTAATGAACACGCAGGAAGAGCTGATGCAGGCGATGCGCGACCTGCGCAACGGCAATTTCATCAGACCGGCGCACTGACACCAGGCAATCCGCCGCGCCGTCCCTCCCGACCCGCATCCCGTACCGTGGCCGTACCACGGCACGGGATGCGGTAGAATTTTTTGCAGGCAAATCCGTTTTTCGATGTATACTTTTTCCAATCCGGCGCCCCTGACCGGAGACCGTTGTTTAAAATGAATACATTTTTTCATGAAAAAGGGGTCTGCCATGACCGCCAAGACCGCTCAGGATCTCGTCAACAGTTCCGTCGTACAGAAATACATCGAGAACATCGACCGTGACTCGGAAAAGGCCCTGAAAACCGCCAAGACCGTGCTCGGCTCATCCACCGTAAAACTCTATTCCTCGACAACGCTCAGCGAATACAAGGCCGACCGCGACCGCCTCGACAAATGCTGGGGCGAGTTCAACGGGGCCTGGAACAAGGTCATGTTCGGAAAGGCCAAAGACTCGAAGGAACTGATCAAGACCTATACGAAGTATGTCCTCGCCCTGACCGCGCTGGAAGAGGCCAACGCCAAACATGAAGCGATGATGAATGCCGGCTTCGCGGCGCTTGCCGCGACGCTGCTCAGCCTTCTGGCGGACTGGATCAAGGAAATGCACAAGCGCTGCAAGGCGCTGGAAAAGGATCTGAAGGATCTCGAAAAACTGCTGAAAAAGGCCCAGAAGGAAGTGACCGAGGCCAAGTGGCAGACCGGGTTGAACATCGCGGTGACCGCGGTGTCCTTCTGCCTCGGACCGGTCGGCTGGGGCGCCCGGATCGGTGTGGCCCTGGGCGGTGTCGCGGTGCATTCGGTGATCGATGGCGCCCTGGGCCCCAGTTCGGGCAGCCCGCTGGGCGCGGCCAACACGGTGGCGGGCGAATCCGTCGAGCTTGCCGACAAGCTGTCCAAGGGCTCAAAGAAGCTGACCGGCGCCGCCTCGGCGGTGATCACGCTCAAGATGGACACCGACGAGATCGCGCAGGCCGAAAAGATCGTGAAGGAGGTTCGCAAGAAGCTGAACTCCGTTGCCACCGAATATGACCGGCTGGCGCGCGCCACCGCGAACTGGAAAACCGATATCGTCAAGGTTCAGAAACAGGCCGATGCGGCGTTGAGTGCGTACAGATCCGAAGTCAAGAAGTACAAATCGCACGAGAAGGAACGCCAGGCCCTGCTCAAGGAATTCAAGCAGTGGAAATAGCCGCCGGTGCCACCGCCTTGCGCACCATGGCCCAATAGATCGTTTCGACCTCGTCCAGCGACAGTCGCCCGCCGGCGCGATACCAGGTATTAACCCCGTTCAGCATCGCAATCACCGCCAGCGTCGCAATCTTGGTATCGGCGACATCGAAGACGCCGCCTGCGACCCCGCGCTTCAGGATCGCCTCCAGCCCATCCTCGTAGCGGCCGCGCAGGGCGCTGATGGCGGCGTGGTTCTCCGGCGTGAGGTTGCGCAGTTCCATGTAGGCGATGAACACCTCCTCCGGGCGCTCCAGGTGGAACCGGATGTGAAACCGCGTGAATGCCTCGAGCGCCGCGACCGGGCCATTGCCCTGCGGGCGCGCGCCCCAGGTTGCCAGCAATTCCTGCATGTGGTCCTGCATCAGGCCGAACAACAGGCTCTGCTTGTCCCTCGTGTAATTGTAGAGCGCACCGGCCTGCACCCCGACCTCGCCCGCGATCTGGCGCATCGACACCGCGGCATAGCCGTGGCGCGCGAACAGCCGCTGCGCCGCCTGCTGAATACGCGGCCCGGTGATATCGGAATGAGAACCTGCTGTGCGTGCCATGGGTGAAACGCTATCTGAACAGATGTTCAGAAAAAACCCCCTGCTTGCGCCTTTTGCGCCGAACGGGCATGAAAGGCCACGCCCTGCACCGGATTGCCCATGTTCCAGCCTCGCCGATTTTTCACCGCCCCTGCCTGTCTTGGCCTGCTCGTTGCCGTGGTGCTGTTCCTGCCGGGTTGCAACCGGGTGCCGGAGCTGGCCTCCGCGCGCGGCGATGCGCTGCGTCACGCCCCCTACCCCACCCTGATCCCGCTGGAACCGGCGCTTGCGATCAACGCCGCCGAGCCCGACAGCGCCGAGCGGCTGGAGCGCGAACTGGGCTGGCGCCGCGCCCGGCTCGAGGCCCGAGCGGCGCGGCTGCGCGCGGCGCAGTCCGAGTGACGCACGGCGGCCTGCGCCGTTGCGCCGCCTAGCCGAACCGGCTAAGGCACGGCGCAGCATTTCGCGACTGACCAAGGGATCGAAACACGATGACGAACGCTCTGCGCCTGGGGATTGCCGGATTGGGAACAGTCGGTGTGGGCGTGGTCCGCATCCTGCGCAAGCAGACCAGGCTGCTGGAGGCCCGCACCGGGCGGCGGATCGAGATCAGCGCCGTCAGCGCCCGCGACTCGGGCAAGGACCGGGGCGTCAACCTGTCGGCCTACGCCTGGGAAACCGACCCGGTGGCGCTGGCCCGGCGCGACGACATCGATGTCTTCGTCGAGCTCATGGGCGGCTCCGAAGGGGCCGCCAAGGACGCGACCGAGGCCGCGCTCGCCAGCGGCAAGCATGTTGTCACCGCCAACAAGGCGCTCTTGGCCCTGCACGGTCAGGCGCTGGCCGAACAGGCCGAGGCGGCGGGGCTTTCGATCCGCTACGAGGCGGCGGTCGCCGGCGGTATCCCGGTGATCAAAGCCCTGGCCGAGGGGCTGGCAGGCAATGAGATCACCCGCGTGATGGGGGTGATGAACGGCACCTGCAATTACATCCTCACCCGGATGGAGGCCACCGGCCAGGGTTACAACGCCCTGTTCGAAGAGGCCGACAAGCTGGGCTATCTCGAGGCCGACCCCAACCTCGACGTCGGCGGCATCGACGCCAGTCACAAGCTGGCGATCCTGGCGGCAATCGCCTTTGGCACAAGGGTGAATTTCGACGGGGTCGAGATCGAGGGCATCCAGCGGGTGACGCTGGAGGATATCCGCCAGGCCGCCGACATGGGCTATCGCATCAAGCTTCTGGGTGTGGCGCAACGCAGCCCGCGCGGGCTGGTTCAGCGCATGCAGCCCTGCCTGGTGCCGGCCGACTCTCCGCTGGGCCAGCTCGAAGGCGGCACCAACATGGTGGTGATCGAGGGCGACGCGGTCGAACAGATCGTGCTGCGCGGCCCCGGCGCCGGCGAGGGGCCGACCGCCAGCGCGGTCCTGGGTGACATCTGCGACCTGGCGCGGGGCTGCCACATGCCGGTCTTCGGCCAGCCGGCCACGACGCTGGAAAAGGCCAAGGCGGCACAGACCGGCCTGCCCGCGCCCTATTACCTGCGCATGTCGCTGCTGGACAAGCCCGGCGCGCTGGCCAAGATCGCCAGCATTCTCGGCGAGGCCGGGGTTTCGATAAACCGGATGCGCCAGTACGGCCATTCCGAGGCCGCCGCCCCGGTGCTAATCGTTACCCACAAGACAACCCGCGCCGCGCTCAATCAGGCGCTGGAGGCCATGGGCAAGACCGACGTGATGGCGGGCGAGCCGGTGGCGCTGCGGATCGAACACCTCTGAGCCCGCGCGACCGGCAGGGCCTTGCGGCCCCTGCCCCGGGCAGGCTATGCGACCCGCAGGATTTCTGACAAAGGACTTTGCCATGACCGCCAAGGATACCTCCACCGCCTTCGAAGACCGGATGCTGTCGCTGGGCCTTGCCCGGGTCGCCGAACAGGCCGCGCTCGCCTCGGCGCCGCTGGTCGGACGCGGCGATGAAAAGGCCGCCGACCAGGCCGCCGTCAATGCCATGCGCGAGCAGCTGAACAAGCTGGACATCGCCGGCGTGGTAGTGATCGGCGAAGGCGAACGGGACGAGGCGCCGATGCTGTTCATCGGCGAAGAAGTGGGCACCGGCAACGGCCCGGGCGTGGATATTGCGCTCGATCCGCTGGAGGGCACCACGCTGACCGCCAAGGACATGCCCAACGCGCTGACCGTGATCGCGATGGGGCCGCGCGGCTCGATGCTGCATGCGCCCGACACCTACATGGACAAGCTCGCCATCGGCCCCGGCTTTGCCGAGGGCGTCGTCACCCTGGACATGAGCCCGACCGAGCGGGTCGAGGCGCTGGCCGTGGCCAAGGGCTGCAAGCCCTCGGACATCACCGTCTGCATCCTGGAGCGTCCGCGCCACGAGGCGATGATCGCCGAGGTGCGCGGCACCGGCGCGGCGATCCGGCTGATCACCGACGGCGATGTCGCCGGGGTGATGCACTGCGCCGAGAGCGACCTGACCGGGATCGACATGTACATGGGGTCCGGCGGCGCGCCCGAGGGGGTGCTGGCGGCCTCGGCGCTGAAATGCATGGGCGGTCAGATCTATGGCCGGCTGCTGTTTCGCAACGACGACGAAAAGGCCCGTGCCGCCAAGGCCGGGATCACCGATCTCGACCGGATCTATTCCCGCGACGAGATGGTGACGCAGGACGTGATCTTTGCCGCCACCGGGGTCACCGGCGGCACCCTGCTGCCGGGGATCAAGCGGATGCCGGGATGGCTGGAGACGACGACGCTCTTGATGCGCTCCAAGACCGGATCGGTGCGGCGGATGCAGTATCGCACGCCGGTCTGAACCCAAGCCGACCCCCGGGATACCGGCTACGCCGGTGCCTCCGGCGGGAGTATTTCCGGCCAGAAAAAGGGGCCGGTCCCTCGTGGTCCGGCCTTGAGTCATTGGAGGTGAGCAGGTGGCATTCCTGGGGGTCGAGACCTCTCTGACCGGGCGGCGCTGGACCGGCCCCTCGGTCGAATTGGACCGCGCCTCCGAGGCAATGGTCCAGGCCACCGGCCTGCCGCGCCCGGTTTGCCAGGTTCTGGCCCGCCGGGGGGTGCCACCGGAAGAGGCCGAACCGTTCCTGACCCCGCAGCTGCGCGACCTTCTGCCCGACCCGCGCAAGATGAAGGACATGGAGGCGGCGGCCGCCCGCTTCGTCGAGGCGGTCAAACGTGGCCAGCGCATCGCGGTCTTTGCCGATTACGATGTCGACGGCGGCAGTTCGGCGGCACTGCTCCTGACCTGGTTGCGGGGAATGGGGCGCGATGCCACGCTCTACGTGCCCGACCGGATCGACGAGGGCTATGGCCCCAACGAGCCTGCGATGCGCGATCTGGCGGCGCAGCACGACCTGATCGTCTGCGTCGATTGCGGCACCCTCAGCCACGGGCCGAT
>Ga0209692_10002704_pt1 | contig 18527 bp, 8 predicted proteins | sample tdDd472_FD_187129 | JGI IMG/M metagenome (GOLD analysis project Ga0209692, IMG submission 187129) | Marine sediment microbial communities from the Atlantic coast under amendment with organic carbon and nitrate - tdDd47.2 (SPAdes)... | ecosystem: Environmental > Aquatic > Marine > Coastal >...
ATTCTGTTGTAACTGTTCTGGTATATGATCTGAAATCCGGAAAAACTATACCCATGGATATTGGCGACGAAACTGATCAATATATTCCACGCATCAGGTGGACACCCGTTGAAAATCAACTGGCAATTTACAGGTTGAACCGTTTGCAAAATAAACTCGAACTGCTGTTTTCTGATGCTACCTCAGGTTCATCCAAAGTTATATATACCGAGGAAAACAAATATTATATTGAAGATGGAAACTACGATAATATTACTTTTTTAAAGGATGGTGACAGGATGATCCTGAACAGTGAACAGAGTGGCTACAATCATATTTATCTTTTTAATATTGAAAACCAGGAATTGCAGCAGATCACCAGCGGCAATTGGGACGTTACTGATTTGATCGGCGTAGACCAGGACAAAGAAAGAATTTATTACCAGTCGGCTGAAGTGTCACCGATGGATCGAAATGTTTATTCTATTGGCTTTAACGGAAAAGGCAAGAAAGAATTGACACCCGAAGCCGGATCAAATTCTGCCAGATTTAGCAGGAACTATAAGTATTTTATCAAAACATGGTCTGATGCCAAAACGCCCTCGGTTTATACAGTGAACTACGGAAAAAATGGTAAACTTATCCGTGTTTTGGAAGACAATCAAAAACTCAGAGAAACCCTGGCTGAATATCCTTTATCACCAAAGGAGCTTTTTACTTTTACCACTTCTGAAGGCATCGAATTGAATGGATGGAAAATCATGCCTTTCGATTTCGATCCCAATAAAAAGTATCCTGTACTTTTTGATATCTATGGTGGGCCGGGTTCACAGACCGTTCGCAATAGTTTTGGCAGAGGCAGCATGTGGAATCAATACCTTGCCCAGGAAGGCATTATGATTGTTTCGGTGGATTCACGCGGATCCGGTGCCAGAGGGGAAGAATTTAAAAAAATTACTTACCAGCAATTGGGAAAATACGAAACCATCGACCTGGTGGAAGCAGGGAAGTATCTCCAAAGCCTTCCTTATGTTGATGGCGATAAAATTGGAATTTTTGGCTGGAGCTATGGCGGATATATGTCAGCCTTGTGTATGACCAAAGGTGCCGAAGTATTTGATGTGGGAATTGCGGTGGCACCGGTTACTACATGGCGTTATTACGACAACATTTACACCGAGCGATTTATGCGCACGCCACAGGAAAACCCGGATGGTTATGATGATAATTCACCCATCAATCATGCTGAAAAGCTTGAAGGTAAATTCCTCCTGATTCATGGTATGACAGATGATAACGTACATCCACAAAATACTTACGATTTTGCAACTGCCCTGGTTGCTGCAGATAAAGATTTTGAGTTTATGGTTTATCCGAATTCAAACCACGGCATCTACACAGGTAGAAATACCCGCTTTCATCTCTATAAAAAAATGACGAACTTTTTGTTGGAGAATTTAAAGTAGTAGGGGAAGGAATTAAAAAGGTTATTACCAAATGGAAGCAGATTGCTTCGCTCAGCTCGCAATATCAGTTTATTAAAATGACTTTGCGAGGGATGAAGTGACGAAGCAATCTGTTATGAGAAAAAGGGCAAAGGATAAAAGAGAAACTTATCCCTTTTGGATCAACCCAAGCAACGCCCCCTTTTTATCCGGTGAAACGGGGATCATCTTGTCGGCAATTTTTAGTTGATTTCCTTCGATAAAAACGATTTTGTTGAGTGCAATAATAAAGGAACGGTGTACACGGAAAAATTGTTCCTGTGGTAGATTTCGTTCCAGGTTTTTCAAAGTCTCATGTGCAACGATCACCTTACCTTCAAAAAATATCTTTACATAATCTCCCGCCGACTCAATAAACATAATCTCATCCTGCCGGATGCGGTGAAGTTTTTTATCGGCTTTAATTACAAGGTAGCTTTGCTCCGGTTTTCCATTTTCCATTTTCGATAGTTTATCTGAAACTTTGTTCACAGCTTTCAGGAAACGCTCGAAGGAAAATGGTTTGAGTAAATAGTCCGTTGCATCCAGTTCAAACCCTTCCACAGCAAATTGAGGGTAGGCAGTAGTAAATACAATTAATGGGGGATTCACCAGGGATTTCACAAGATTAACCCCCGACAATTTGGGCATATTGATATCAAGAAAAACAACATCAACCTCATGTTGATTAAGATAGTCCATAGCATGGATGGCATTGTCCAGCACGGCCTTTACCTCCAATTGTGGCATTTCAGCAATGTACTTAAGCAGTACATCCTGGGATAAAGGTTCATCATCAACAATGATGCATGATATTTTCATTTCAAATCGATATTTAGGTGTACGTTGAAAACATTTTTATCTGCAATCAAATCCAGTTCGTATTTTTCACCGTAAATCAAATCCAAACGTTTTTTGGCATTTATCAAGCCTTTGCCACTTGGTTTGTTTTTTTCAGGTTCGTCCAAGATCCCGATATTATTTTCCGTTGCAAAATCAAGTATTCCATTCTGCACTTTCAAATCAATTTTCACAAAAGCATTTTGCGTGTCACCTTTTAATCCATGTTTGAAACAGTTTTCAACAAAATGAATCAGAATCAAAGGTGCGATTTTTAAATGACCCACTTGATTTGGAGAATTAAAAACAACTGCACCTGGGTTATTTGTCCGAAGCTTTTGAAGATTAATATAGTTTTCAATAAATGCGATTTCATCTTTTAACTCAACAAAATCGGAAGTGGTTTCGTACAGTACATAACGCATCAAATCCGATAGTTTTAAAATCATATCTGAAGTTAACTCTGACTTCTTTTGCGCAAGTGAGTATAGGTTGTTTAAAGTGTTAAAAAGAAAATGAGGGTTTACCTGTCCTTTTAAAATATCCAATTCAGCTTCTTTCTTTTCTTTCTCAAGAACAGCAATTCTTCTTTGAGATTCAAGCAATGCAAACCAATCCTTTGACATGGACAATAGCGTGGTAAGGATTAGAAAAATCAGGTGGATAATAATGATTTCTGCAAAGCTGAAGTAAGAAACGAAATAATAGCCCCGGAAAATAAAATCTGCAAGGTAATTGAAAAGGAAATAATTAAAAGAGGCGGCGGCAACGATCAGTGTACCTGAAGAAATTACAAATGATAAATTTTTCCCTTTTTTCAATAACCGGGGAATTGTACCAGCAATGTTTATATAAACCATCGGGACAATGCTAAAAAAGAATATCAGCGTGTAAATGAAATCAATGGTGTGGATTCCCCCGGGCTGTTTAAGTATCAACAATAATATGAAAAATGAGAACACCCAGAATCCCAGGTGCTCCATAACTGCCCTTAATCGAGGCTTCATTATTTTTTCTCCAGCTGGCATATTATTCAACTATTCTTTCAAGAAGTGATGGGTCATTATAGGCATCTTTAACATCAGAGTATTTGGTAACAAATTTTTGTAATTCTTCCGTTGATGCAGTCAAAACAAAATATTCGGATGTTTTTTCATGCGCAATCCTTATGCGGTTTTCATTCAATAATTCTTCCAACCAGTCCAGGTCAAAGAAACTGATTTCAACTCCTTCATCCACGAAATCTACTTTTGCAAAAATATGTACCGGCAATAGCGTGGAAATGAGCAGTGATGAAAAATCCAACTGATCGTTTTCTCCCGGGTAAAAGTCGAGGTAATATTCATCACCCAATTTTACCAGGGTGACATCGAAATCGGAGTATGTAGATGTTTCAATAAAGAAATTCTCTTTTTCGTAATATTTTAAAAGATAAGCATTTTCTCCCCTTTGTTCGAAAACCCATTTCGCGTCACCTTCATTCCATGATCCCAGCAACTCAGGTTTAAAAACAATATCTTCTTCGGTGTACAATGGATGAATGGACGGGATACAACCCGAGAGGAAAAGGAGGAATAGTCCTGCTACGATGAAAGCATGTTTTGTCTTCATGATGATTTATTTTATAGTTTGTCCGGCAAAGAAACATGCGCTGCGTTCAAATTTAAAATTATTTCGATGAAGAGCAGGATTTTTTCGATGAAAAGATTTGGGAAAAGGAAAAATGGGCTATAGGGTGTATAAGGGAATAAGGAGTAGATTCGCAAAGGGCTGGAAACCCTGGCTGCAGGAATGCAAACCCTGAAGAATGAGAGGATGGCATCCCTAATACTAGTTTCCTAATGTGACATGTCCAGTTTCCAAATACGCAAACTAAACGGAGTTATCTATATTCCCGTCAATTCTATTTGCGAAGTCGTCAATAAGTATTGGTAAAATTTCATTTGATGCAATTTGTTCCAAAAATTGTTTTTTTTTAACTTGGAAAGTTCCACATAGTAGGTTTAGAAATGGGTGTCAAATATTAAAGGTAATTGATTCAAATAGTTTGTTTTTATCAATCTATTACTCATATTCCTTAACCTTTAATACAACGTACAGAATTAGCATCATCATTAACAAGTACATTACCACGATAGGATTCATCATTGTCGAACATGAGAACCCTATTCCACGGATTTGTTGAATTATGAGCTGAGGTGTGAAAATGTGCATTACTTCCAAAGTTATGAAATGTACCTGATAGTGATAAACCAGCAGGTTTTGCTCCAAATCCAAACATATCATTTCCATTACCATTATTGTTCCAACCTGAGGTTGATTTTAGATTGTATCCAACATCATACCCACGAAAAGCGGATCCATCCCACTCATCGTGAGTAACACCAAATTGGCTATCCACAGTTCCTTCCAGGATTTTCCACTGCTCATCTGTAGGTACATGCCATCCATCAGGACAAATACCTTGGACCCCGTCATCAGTAACATATTGCATCATTTCATTCCACTGATATAGCCCACCGAAAGTTTCACAATTAGATTCATTATCATTATAGCAATATTTTTCGTCTAAAGCATTATCTGTTTGGTCTATACTACCATTTATCCTGTTTCCAATATTCAAATTTTCAGCCATCCAGCACTGGTCGCCAATTTGTACGGTTGTGTATTGTTGATCATCGCGGGAATCTACAAGCATATCACCACACGCAAAGGTAGCTGGTTCTTCTTCAGTTGTAAAACTCCATACTGATCCTTCAGTTGAATTTCCCTGATCGTCATGAGCAACAACTTTCCAGAAATACTGATTGTTTAATTGAAGTGTTCCGGGATCATAGGTAGTTTCGCTTTGCCCGGCTGAAACCTGTACTGGGGGATTATCAGCTCCAAAATAAACATCATAAGTCAAAGGGTCGTTCTCTGGATCTGAGCTGGTCCATGAAAGCGTTGTTCCTTCAATGGTTTGGTTCATTGCGCCATCTTCAGGGTTTGGAGAGGAAGGAGATGATGGTGGAAGATTTTCCTGTCCCTCATTTAAGATACATCTGACAGACAATGCATAGGCTTTAGAATAATTGTCACTTCTCAATGACTCGGTTTTATTGTATTGAAGGTATCGAAACCAGGCATTGTCACTATTACCGATGATTTCTGTAGTTGTCCAATAAAACCCAATATAGCTTAAATTTGAAAAGCTGCCATTCCATGTGCGGTTACCACTTGGAAGCGAAGTAAATCCACTGCTATTTGTTGCATCGGTATTTGGTGAAAACCAATGGCTGGTTCCTGCTTCTTTAAGGTTTCCAGCTACATCACTACCACGCCATGATAATCCGTCCCATTCCGGATCAGGATATCCATACTGGCTATCAGCCGAGCCCTCCAGCATCTTCCATTCCTCATCACTGGGTACATGCCAGCCCTCAGGGCATACCCCCTTAACACCACTTGGTACACTGCTGCTGCTATCCTGGCCGTTCATCATAGCTGACCAGTTGTACAAAGTTCCGTATGTTTGATAATTACTTGTTGCTTTCGCCTCGATAACATCTGTTCCCTGATAGCCATAGACATAGTAATGAGGATCGTTAATACTACCACTTGAAGCCGGGCTAACACTAGGTAACCATGCCACGTCCTGAGCCATCCAGCACTGTTCACCAATTTGAACTGTTTCATAGGTGTTGCCATCCCGGGTATCAGTCATAACCTCACCGCAGGCAAAGGCAGCAGTTTCTTCCATCGTTGAAAAACTCCAAACTGATCCTTCAGTTGAATTTCCCTGGTCATCATAAGCTACTACTTTCCAAAAATATTGAGTGTTGTATGCCAGTGTTCCCGGATCATAAGTAGATTCACTTTGTCCGGTAGCCACCTGTGCTGGAGGATTCTCAGTGCCAAAATAAACATCATAAGTTAAAGGATCGCTTTCAGGATCTGAGCATGTCCAGGAAAGCGAGGTTCCTTCGATGGTTTGATTTGTGGCGCCATCTTCAGGACTTGGTGTCGTTGGTGGATTCGGAGCCTGGTTTACTAAAGGTTCCGTAACAAAACTCCAAACCGGTCCTTCTGTGGAGTTGCCCAAATCATCATGGGCAATGATTTTCCAGAAATAAGTGGTATTGTATTGTAATGTTCCTGGTTCGTAGGTTGTTTCACTTTGTCCGGTAGCAATTTGAGCCGGAGGATTTTCTGTTCCAGAGTATACATCATAAGTCAACGGATTGCCTTGCGGGTGAGTACAGGTCCATGAATAAATTGTCCCCTCAACCATTTGGTTTGAAGTACCATCTGCAGGGCTCGGTGAATATGGTGTGGATGGTTGAATCGATGGATTGATATCTGATTTAATGCAACGGATCGACTGAGCATAAACTTTACCAGGAGTTTGACGATAAGATTGGTCATAGTCGTAATTGAGCCATCTACCAAAGGCGCTACTACCGCTCGAGCTTTCAGTTGACGTGGAAAAGAAAGCATCTTCATCTATTCTTGCAAAAATGCCACCATAATTGACCCAACCAACGGGTAATGCCCTAAAACCAAACAAATCTTGACCATTGCCATTGTAATCCCAGCCTGAAGTTGATTTTAAATTGAGCCCCACATCAGTACCTCGCCATCCCTGACCCGGAGTACTCCAGATAGGATCTCCAACATTATATTGGCTATCTACTGTACCTTCTAAAATTTTCCAATCATCATCAGTTGGTATATACCAACCATAAGGACAAATTCCCTGTATGCCTTCACTGGTGGTATATTGCATCATTTCATTCCATTGATACAGGCCTCCATATGTATCACAGTTTGACTCAATATTAAAATAGCAGTTTTTTTCAATGATTCCATTATTGGTCATTGGAACTCCTCCATTGATTCGAGTTCCTATATTTAAATTCTCTGCCATCCAGCATTGGTCTCCTATTTGAACGGTTGCATATGATTGACCATCCCTTACATCCAATAATTGATCACCACAACCAAAATTAATTGGATCATAAAGTGTTGTGAAATTCCATACAGGACCATTAGCAAAGTTATCATGGTCATCATAGGCAACAACCTTCCAGTAATAAAGAGTAGTGTCTTGCAATGTTTCCAGTTCATGACTTGTTCCCGCATGACCAGTCACCAAGAGGGCCGGAGGGTTATCTGTTCCTAAATAGATATCATAGGTTAATGGGTCATTCTCAGGATCTGTGCAGTCCCAACTAATTGTTAATCCAGCCGTTGGCTGGTCTAAAGATCCATCTATTGGATATGGATTACTAGGTGTCTCAGGTGGATAATTATATAGATAATCCACAAGGCAACGTACGCTTAAACCATGATCTTTAAGGTATAGTGTGTTACCTAATGAATAAGTACCATGTGTGAGTGTTCTCGAATAAGCAGCAATTGTTGGATTTGTTGGAGATATAGTTGAGGACCACCAGAAACCAGAACCCCCCAATCCGTTATAATCTCCATAGGCCCTTAAACCACCTGGGAACCCGGTAAATCCACTTATATTGTTTGCCTGATTTGGGTAGTTCCATCTTGGATGTGGGTCTGGATCTGTTCTGGTACTTTTCAAATTTTGACCAACTAGTGTATGCTCCACTCCCACGTAATGCACCAGCAAGTCCCAATCTTCATATGAAGGCAATTTCCATCCTGTAGGACATGACATAATTGCTGCTGGATAATTATATAATACACCATAATTTTGGAAATTTTCAGTTGCTTTGGCACCTGCAGTATCACTTCCATGATAATCACAAACATAATAATGAGGATCTATTTGACTACCCAAACCTGAAGCACTGACATCAGGCAGGAATGCAAGGTTCTCAGCCATCCAGCATTGATTGCCAATCTGAACAGTTTGATAGGTATTTCCATCACGGTTATCAGTCAAAACCTCGCCACAGGCAAAAGTTACAGATTCTTCATCAGTTGAAAAACTCCACACTGCACCTTCGGTTGAATTTCCCTGGTCATCATGGGCAATAATTTTCCAGAAATACTGGGTGTTGTATGCCAGTGTTCCCGGATCGTATGTAGTTTCGCTTTGACCTGTTGAAACCTGTAATGGTGGATTGGATGTTCCGAAATAAACATCAAAAGTTAAGGGATCACCTTCGGGATCGGTGCAGGTCCATAAAAGGGTTGTACCTTCGATGGTTTGATTGGTTGCGCCATCTTCCGGGTTTGGAGATGATGGTGCATTAGGTGGTTGATTTATAGGCACATTATCTGATTTAATACAACGCACTGACCAACCATATGGTTTAATGAAACTGTTACGAAATACCTTAGCATTGGTATTGTAAATGTAACGGCCATATGCATTTGATGCAGAGGTCTGCGATGATGACCACCAGTAGCCGATGGCATTCTCATTAGTAAAATCCCCCATATTATTTCGATTACCTCCAGGCAGAGCTGAAAAACCAAAAGAATCATTTCCATTCCAACCAGTGGCTGATTTCAGATTGGTAGCTACGTCGGTTCCTCTGTATCCAGTTCCATCCCATTCAGGATCGGGATAGCCATACTGACTATCAACCGCACCCTCCATCATTTTCCACTCCTCATCTGTTGGCAAAACCCAACCATCAGGGCAAATACCTTGTACACTTTCGGTAGTATTGTATTGCATCATTTCATCCCATTGGTACAATCCACCATAAGTTTCACAGTTTGCAGGGTCATTATTGTAGCAATATTTTTCTATGGTTCCGTCGTTTGATTGGTCTGAAACTCCATCAATCCTTGTTCCGATATTCAGGTTCTCGGCCATCCAGCACTGTTCGCCAATAAGCACGGTTTCGTACGTTTGTCCATCACGTGAATCTGTTATTGGTTCTCCACAGGCAAATGGTGCAGGTTCTTCTTCAGTTGTAAAACTCCAAACCGGACCTTCGGTGGAATTGCCCTTACCAGGCTCGTCGTAAGCAACGATTTTCCAGAAGTACTGGGTGTTGTACTCCAGGGTACCGGGTTCATAACTTGTTTCACTTTGGCCGGTTGAAACCTGTGCTGGAGGATTTTCAGTTCCAAAATAAACATCATAAGTTAAAGGATCTCCTTCGGGATCTGTGCATGTCCATGAAAGTGATAAACCTTCGATGGTTTGGTTTGTAGCACCGTCTTCTGGGGTAGGTGAAGCAGGTACTTCAGGTGCTTGATTAACCGGTACATAACCTGATATGATACAACGTACAGAAAAACCAAAGCTTGGAACATCGTCATAACGGTCTACAATTGAGTAAGAATTATACATGAGACGAGCCCATCTTTGTCCGCTTTGATCTCCTATGGATGAAGTCCACAGGTAATTATGAGATCCAACACGATTTGATGCCTGGCTGACTCCTGCGGGTAAGGCACTAAAGCCACTGCTGTTGGTGGCACCAGTGTTGGGGCTGTTCCATCTTGGGTGTGGGTCAGGATCGGTGCGCGTGCTCTTTAATTCACCACCTGCTACGCTTAGGCCACCCAAATGATCTGTAAGGATTGTCCAATCACCATCAGTAGCCACGTACCATCCATCGGGGCAGATGCCCTGGGTGCCTTCGGTAGTTACGTATTGCATCATTTCATCCCACATGTATTTTCCTCCATACAAGTCGCAGTTTTCTTCAATACCACTGGTGCACCATTTTTCGATAGTGCTGTTGTCAGTTTGATCACCTGTTACCATGGTTCCAATGTTGAGGTTTTCAGCCATCCAGCACTGGTCACCAATAACAACAGTTTCGTATTCCTGCATATCTCTAGTATCAGTAAATGTCTCGCCGCATGTCCAGTCGCCACCACCTCCGGCAAAACTGATCAGTACATTATCAGTACTTGAACCACAATTGTTAGAGATCATCCATTGTAGTTCATATGTGATTCCTTCAGATCCGGTAAATACACTGGCCGGATTTCCGGGTTCGGAAATATTTCCACCAGTACCTGAAAGTATGCTCCATTCACCTGTACCAACTTCAGGCGTGTTGGCTGCTAAAGTTGTTGCTGTTCCTACAACATCTAATTGATCAGGTCCTGCATCGGCTGTTGTTGGGGGTGTATTGAATATGATATCAACCATATCTTCGCTCAACCCACAGGCATTCAAGATTGTCCACTTCAAGGTGTAGCTTTCACAGGGATCGCCTGTAAACAGTGTTGTAGGATCAGAAATATCAGCAAACGTTCCGCCGGTTCCGACCTCGATACTCCAGGTTCCGGTGCCCAGCAGTGGGGTGTTTCCTTCGAGCATGGTTGAAGTGGTTTCATCGTTAAATGTTTGATCCACTCCCGCGTCTGCATCTGTTGGTGGCGTATTGAATATAATGTCAACTATATCTTCACTCGATCCACAAGCATTCATAATTGTCCACTTCAAAGTGTAGGTTTCACATGGAGCGCCGGTAAAAAGCGAAGTGGGATCAGTTACATCAGCAAATGATCCACCGGTCCCGGCTTCAATGCCCCAGGTTCCGGTGCCCAGCAATGCGGTGTTTCCTTCAAGGTTAGTCGAAGTCGTTTCGTCATTAAATGTTTGATCAGGCCCTGCATCAGCTGTTGTCGGCGGCGTATTAAATGTGATGTCAACCATATCTTGGCTTGACCCACAGGCATTCGAAATAGTCCATTTTAAATTATAGGATTCACAAGGATTTCCAGTAAATAAAGCTGTCGGATTATTTGCATCATCAAAACTTCCACCATTTCCAAAATCGACACTCCATGTTCCTGTTCCAACTTCAGGAGTACTTCCTTCAAGATTTGTTGAAACCGTTGCATCATTAAAAATCTGATCTTGTCCTGCATTGGCAGCCGATGGCGGAGTATCAAATTCTATGCTAACCAAATCTTCGCTTGCCCCACACGGGCTGGTAATGGTCCATTTTAATTCATAAACCTGGCAGCCTTCTCCGGTGAATAATGTATTCGGATCATTAAGGTCTTCGAAAACACCTCCGCTTCCGGCATCCACGCTCCAGATTCCTATACCATATTCAGGAGTGTTTGCATCAAGTGTTGTGGCGGTAGTAGCATCAGAAAAATACTGATCCGGCCCGGCATCAGATGGCGAAGGCATGGGTGTACAATCACCACAGGTTTCGTACCAACCATAGCCATTGAAATAGTTCAGGCAATTGGTGGTGATGTTGAAGATTGCCATCCCAAGCGGAGGATTTTCAATCGCGTCACGCTGCTCGGTTGTCATACTATGCATACCGTTGGCTGCATGCAATGAGTAAGGAACACTTAAAAACTGCGTCACACCCAGGATAGTGTAATTACCCTGCCCATCTGTATCAATGGCTGTTTCGAGGTACTTTTCGCCTGAGCCCCAATTGATATCAGAAAAGTTTCCGGATTGTACGGCTCCATTTCCAACAACCAAATTCACCAGGCCCCAGGAGTTGGAAGTTACATCGTGGGTTTCTACATAAATTATATCACCGTTTGGGGCTCCAATTCGAATACTCATTTGAAGAGACATTGAAATATTGGCAAGTTCATTGCCATTGCCATCCCTGATGACGGTTTGGTAATTGATGCCACCCGGAGTTTGTGCCAGGCTGACAATGCTAAATGAAATGGCTACTAAAAAAAGCGTAAAATTTTTCATAAGCAGATTTTTAGGATTAGATTAAAATTGATTGACGAATGACTGGAAGTGATGTGCAATAAAAATAATTACACATATACTAAAAGACATATTAATATGTGTAACCTCTTTAAAGTGATTTTGTTTAATGGCCAACTATTTTTTCTCATCGAGAAGAGCTGGAGAGAGATATTAAGTTAAAGCATTGATTTGATTTACAGTATGAAATAAAACTGAAAAAAGGGATTTATTTTTTCAATTTTATTTGCTTTAACTTCAAGAAACTTATACAAATATTAGGATTTATTAATATTTTTAGCACTACCCCGGATGATTTGAAACGCTTTATCAATATGATAAAATTCTGTACGAGTCTGACCTACCACAAACCTCAAGGTATATTTCCCGTTGAGTTTGGTATGGGTAAGGAATATCTTTTCTGATTTGTTGACCTTATCGAGCAGCGTAGCATTCAAATCATTTAACTTCTCTTCGTCATCGATGGTTGCCGGATGCAACCTGAAACATACCGTTGCCAGGGGGTGGGGGGCAAGTAATTCGAAGTGCTCTTCTTTTTCAATCCATGAGGCAAAATCATTGGCCCATTTGATATGGTTCCCCACTTTTTCCTGCAAACCCTTCACACCAAACGACCGGATCACAAACCAAAGTTTCAATGCCCTGAAGCGTCGTCCCAGTTGAATGCCCCAGTCACGGTAATTATTTACTGCTCTGCCTTCTTTTGTTTTGAGGTATTCGGGAAGGATTTCAAAAGTCTGGATCAAGGCACCTTTATCTTTTACAAAGTAAGCACTGGCATCGAAATTGGTAAACATCCACTTATGTGGATTAAAAACAAAGGAATCCACCTGTTCGATGCCATCTATCATCCAGCGCATTTCAGGGAGTAGCAGTGCGGTGCCTGCCCAGGCAGCATCCACATGTAGCCAGAGCTTATATTTTTTACAGATTTCGCCAATTGGCTTTAAAGGATCGATAGCGGTTGATCCAGTTGTGCCGATAGCAGCAACGACCGCCAGAGGTTCATATCCATTCTGGACATCCTTAACTATGGCTTTTTCCAAGGCATCCGGTATCAATGCAAATTGATCGTCAACTTCAATTTTCCGAAGATATTCTTTTCCAAATCCGGCAATTTTCACAGCCCTTTCGATGGATGAATGGGCTTCGGTGGAGCAATAGATGGTGTAAGGGCCGCGGTCGTAAAGGCCATCCTCATTAATGCCAAGGCCTGAGGCTTTTTCACGGGCAGTAAGTAACGAAACCAGTGTTGCTGTTGAGGCCGTATCCTGGATCACCCCGTCAAAGTGGTCAGGTAAGCCTATCATTTTTGCAGTCCAGTTCATCACCTTTTCTTCCAGTTCAGTGGCAGCAGGGGATGTCAGCCAACTCATGCATTGCGCACCAAGCGTTGAAGTCAACATTTCGGCCAGGATGGACGGATAACTATTGTTGGCTGTAAAATAGGCATGCCAACCCGTGTGTTGCCAGTGGGTCATTCCGGGAATAATGATGTTGTTGAAATCATCCATCAGGCTATTAAAATCTTCCGGATTTTCCGGTGCATTATCCGGAATCTGATTAAATATTTCGCGAGGTTTTACCTTTGATTTTACCGGTAGTTGATCTACGTTTTCAAAAAAATCAGCCATCCAATCAATCAGGTCATGGCCATGCTTCCGGAAGTCGTTATTATTCATGATTCAGTTTAATTCGTAAAATGATGAAAAGGAAGTTCAAATTTAGTCATTCATTTCAAACTCTTTTGTTTTTTGTTCGCTGATACACTTTTTCAATTGGGATAAGTTGTAAACTGACTTTTTTCGATCTCCTTATGCAAACTCTGATAAGTTTGAAGCCTCGCAGGCCTACAAAGTTTTGACACAATGTAAGTCCAATAATCACTTAAAAAGGTTAGGAAATTAAAAGCATTGGTTGGGAATTTGCCGAAAAGTAAAATTATTGTTGGGGGAAATTTGCAAAATATTCCAAGAATATGTAATTCGTTGAGATGTAAACTCAACGGCAAACGCTTAACACAAAACGCTTAACGACTTAGCTATAATACTTCAAACTCTTCAACACAAACTCCTTGTAATTCCTGCCAATTGGGATTTTTTCTTCGCCTATACCAACTGAACGGGGTGAGATGGAAGCGATTTTTTCAGTCGAGACTATAAATGATTTGTGCACCCGGATAAACTGCTCGTCAGGCAGTTCCTGTTCCAGGTGACTGATTTGATATTTTACCATGTGTGTTTCCTCAGGAGTATGAATCTTTACATAGTCTTTGAGGCTTTCGATAAAAAAGATGTCCTTAAAATGAATTTTAACCAGGGTTTTGTTTTTCTTAACGAAAATATGATCTTTCTCCGGAGTGCTGCCCACCGAAACATTCTTCACCTCCTTGTGTTTTTCTTCGTGTCGTGCATAATACTTGTTGATGGCTTTTAAAAAGCGGTCGAAAGATATGGGTTTGAGCAGGTAATCTAGCACATCCAATTCAAAAGCATAGATGGCATAGTTTCGGTAGGCGGTGGTAAAGATCACCAGTGGTGGGTTGCGAAGGCTTTTCAGAAATTCAATCCCGGTAAGTTCAGGCATTTGTATATCAAGAAAAATCAGGTCAACATCCTTTTGTTTGAGAATTTCAAATGCCTCGATGGCATTGCTGCATTTGGCCACCAATTCCACTTCGCTGAGTTTTTCAACATGCGATTCGATTACCCTCAGGGCAAGGGGTTCATCATCAACAGCTATGCAACGGATCTTCATTTTTTGTTTTTATTAAAGAAGTATGTAGTTCGATAGTCGGTTTGCTTCATCACTTCGCTCCTCGCAAAATCGATTCTTAAAAATTATTGGTTAATAAGTCATTCTATTAAAAGGAACATTGCGAGAGAAGCGAAACCTGCCTCGCCGGCAAGGCGGGCAACCTGATTCATCTACTCTGTGGCCTTTCCATTCCTTCCATCTAAGTTTACCTTCAACTCTACCCCAAAAACTACCTTTTCATTTTTGACAGTCAACTCGTATTGATCCCCATATATTAAATCCAGCCTGCGGCGTACATTTTTTAATCCAATTCCTTCAGTATAACCGGTTTCATCGCTTGAGTCATTTTCAGGCTTGTTATTTTCAACCTTAAAATTAAGCAAATAATCCTCCACATCCACCGAGATGTTGATCCATGGATTTTTTATTTGCTTGCTCAAACCATGCTTAAAACCGTTTTCAACAAAAGGTATCAGCAACAAGGGCGCTATCATTTTTCCGTTAACTCTTCCTTGTACATCGAAGTCAACTTTTAGTTCGTTTCTGTACCGGATTTTTTCAAGGGCCATGTAGTCCTGCAAAAGGCTTAACTCCTTTTCGAGTGAAACCCTGGGTGCATTGCATTCATAAAGCATGTAACTCAAAAGATCGGATAATTTCACTACCACTTCCGGTGCATCTTCAGACTTATCCAGCGTAAGCGCATACAAATTATTAAGTGTATTGAACAAGAAATGTGGATGTATTTGTGATTTCAGAAATTTCAACTCCGACTCAAGCTTTTGCTTTTGCAATTCCTGGTTTTTCATTTGGTTCACATACCAGTATTCAAACAGCTTTACCGAGGCAAAAATCGCTGCCATCACAAAAATATTGAAGAAAGTATAGAGATAATTGAACTTAAAAAACGAGAAGTTTTCGGCATAATCCGGGTAAATAAATTTGTAGGTGACCAGTAAAAGCATAAGCCGCTGCAGCATTATAAAAACAACTGCACTTACAACAAACCAGCCCAGAAATGAAAAATACTTTTTGGTTAGCAGAAATTTCGGAATTAGAAAATAAACCAGCAAATATGCTGCTAAAACATCTATCCATGCTGTTACACTAAACTGGAAAAGGGCCTTGCCGAAGGTTACCGAATCATAAAAAAGAGCATAGATGTAGGCATAAGTAAACAGATAGAGCATCCACACCAAAGCATGAAGTAAAAACCTGTACTTGCCATAATTTTTCCACCCGGTTAGTTTTGCTAGTGTTATTCCTTGGTTATGCATATCTGATTTTGCTGAATTGCCAAAAGTAAATCAAAGATATGCATTTGCCATGTTTAGAAGAAAAAAAACGCTTTATCATCGACAAACACCCGCTTATCGGCGATGAAGTGAATACATTTTATTGCAATTGTTATCTGGTTTTGCCAAAGGTGTGATGGTCGCCTTTATTTTATTCAGGATAATTGATTGAATAGATTCGCCCTCATAATTATTTAAAAATTTATCAGATGAAACAACTGACACTTTATTTATCAACACTTTTATTGATAAATTGTGTATGTAAAAACGTGCATGCACAATTCGATTTCAAACAGCATGTGATAACAGAAAACTTTACAAAAGGTTGCGATGTGTACCCACAGGACATCAACAAAGATGGATTCCAGGATCTGGTTGCTGTGGGGGATGACAACGGTGGTGAGGTTGCCTGGTGGGAAAACGATGGTGAACAAAATTTTACTTACCACTCCATCAGGCAGAACTTTGATGGGGCACGTACGGTTCGGGCTGAGGATATAAATAATGACGGAGAGATTGACATCATTGCCGCAGCATGGCTGGATAATTCCATACTCTGGTGGGAAAACGACGGCAATGAAAACTGGACTGAGCACGAAATCGACCCAAATTTTGTTGGAGCTCATACCGTGGATATTAAAGATGTAAATGATGATGGTTTTATGGATGTACTCTGTTCAGGATTTGATTACTACGGACACGAAGGTGAAATTGCCTGGTGGGAAAACAATGGCCAGTCACCCCCTGGCTGGGAAAAGCATTTGATCTCAGATCGATTTCAGCAATCACCATTTATTTATGGTGCCGATATGGATGGTGATCAGGATTTGGATGTCGTAGCCTGTGGTGAATTGAATGATGAAGTGTATTGGTGGGAAAACCAGGGGGATGAAACTTTTCTCGAGCATATGATCGATGATAATTTTGATGCTGCACATACGGTTATTGCAAAAGACATGGATGATGATAATGATTTGGATATCCTGGGTGCAGCATGCATGAGTAGCACCCTTGCCTGGTGGGAGAACAAAGGATACAACGATTTTGAGAAACATGAGTTGGGCCCATTCCCGGGTGCTCTCTGGCTGGATGCCATTGATATGGATATGGATGGGAAAATGGATATGGTAAGCGCCGGCATGTCAACACCTAAACTGGCCACATGGCAAAACATGGGCGATGGTGATTTCATCATGCATTTTATCAACAGTGGTTTTTCATCTGCATTTGCCTCGGTACCAACGCATATGGATGATGACGAAGATATGGATATTGTCGCCATTGGCTTCAATTCCAATACCATATCATGGTTCAGTAACCAAGTACTAAATCCTGATTACCTGGAAGGTCCCGAAAGTATTGCTTTCGACCATGAGCGCCAGAAATACCTTGTGTCGAGTGCATATATGGATTGCATTGTATCCATTGATAAAACCACCCATGCCCAGGAGCTTTTTAAAGCAGGTGTGAATGCTCCACTTGGAAATTGTATTATGGATGATGTGCTTTATGTTTCGCATGACCAGACCTTATCAGGATATCGTCTTGAAGATGGTGAGGAGGTATTTACCATACAAATTCCATGCATCCAGCACCTCGATGGGATGACCCACGACAACAATGGGTTTTTGTACGTGATTGATACAGGTGGTAAAATTCATAAAGTTGATATTACAAATAATAGTTACGAAACTATCGTTGCTTCAGGTTTAACTACATGGATACAGGATTGTATTTTCGATCCATTCAACAATCGCTTGCTTTCGGTAGGCTATTCGACAAACGCTCCTATCCAGGCCATCGATCTTGATACCTGGGAAGTAACTACTGCCACGACTACTCCTTTTGGTTACTATGATGGAATCACCATCGACCAATATGGTAATGTTTATCTGGCTTCACATTACAGCCCTGGAAAGATCATTCAATACCAGGCTGACTTCAGTTCGTATGAAGTAATCTCCACAGGCCATAGTGAACCTGCCGGGCTTGATTTCAATCAACATGATAATATGCTGGCTATTCCAAACTTTTCAGGCAATTCAGTTGATTTTATCCAGGTACAGGTAACAGGAGAGAACAGTATTGAAGGTGATTTAGAACCACTAAAAGTTTTTCCAAATCCCAACAATGGCAGATTTATTCTAAAACTGGAGATACCGCTGGGGAACGACATCCAGATGAGTTTGATGAATACTGCCGGTAAGCAAGTTTTCCATAAAAAACTACCCCAAAATTGTACAGATAAGTTTCAATCCATCGACCTGTCTTCTTTCCCGAAAGGTTTGTATTTTCTTGGCCTGAAGAAATCCGGTGAGACCTATTCTGAAAAAATTATTATTCAATAAATTTCGTAACTTTATATCCTTATGAAAAAGACAACTCTTTTAGCTGCATTTTTTATTGCTTACCTGATGGTTGTAGAGGCGGGTAACCAGGATTATACCATTGGTCAACGTTTCAGTATCCAGTCTGAAGTACTTGATGAAGTACGTAACATTATTGTTTATACACCCTTTAACTATGACAGGAGAAGCG
>Ga0209692_10002705_pt1 | contig 18523 bp, 15 predicted proteins | sample tdDd472_FD_187129 | JGI IMG/M metagenome (GOLD analysis project Ga0209692, IMG submission 187129) | Marine sediment microbial communities from the Atlantic coast under amendment with organic carbon and nitrate - tdDd47.2 (SPAdes)... | ecosystem: Environmental > Aquatic > Marine > Coastal >...
CCAACAATATAAGTGACGCCATGACCAACGCCCCCGACGTAAAACCTGCGGACCGCATTAAGCAGTTTCTAAGCCCACGTAAAGCACCCTTGTGGGTCATCGTTGCATTTCTGTTTTACAACCTGCTCGGATTTGTCATCGTTCCCTGGGTTGCAAAAGACCAACTGCCCAAGCAGGTGCAAAGCAGCCTGGGACTGGAAGCCACTATTGGTGAAGTTCAGTTCAATCCCTGGTCGCTGACTTTGTTGGCTACTGACTTAAACATTAACGATCCTGACAACAAATCGCTGGGTGGCTTTTCAGAGTTATTCGTCAACCTGCAGGTATCCAGCCTCTTTAACTGGGCCGTCACACTGGCAGAGCTGCGTATCGTTGAACCACGCGGGCACTTTATCCGCTACGGATTCACCGACACCAACCTATCCAGAGCCATGGCTGCCGCACCACCGGTAGCAGAGGAACCTTCCGCCGCGACAGAAGAATCGGAGCTGTTTCCTGTTCTCATCTACACGCTCGACATTCAGGACGGGCGTGCCAGCCTGGAAGACAATCTACCCAAAACGCCATTCAGCACAGAGTTCGGACCGGTGGATATTAAGGTCAACAACTTAAGCACTCTCCCTGACAAAGCCGGCGACCAAAAGGTATCAATTGTCGCCGAAAGCGGCGCTGCTATTGAGTGGACAGGGTCGTTGCAGATCGGTCCGCTGCTGTCTGCCGGACAGCTAAAGGTCAGCGGCGAGTTGCTACCGGTGGCGTATCGCTACATTCAGGATCAGGTCAATTTTGAGCTGACTGACGGAGCAGTCGAGCTGCAGCTTGACTACGATATCGCAGCCGAGACGGACGGCTCATTGACGGTCGCAGCCGACAACATCGGGCTTAAGGTAAGCAACACAAAAATTATCGACAACATTAGCGGCAAGCAAATACTGGTTTTGCCCGAATTGCGAATCGAAGGCGGGCAGCTAAGACTTCCGGAACAAAGTGCCAGCATCGATCTGATTGCGATTGATGACTTTCGTATCGATGCATGGATTGACGAAACAGGCATTCTGAGTTTAGACAGATTGCTAGCAGAACAAACAGAAACCAACGAAGCAAGCACTACCGATGAGCAAGACGGCGATCAGGATGCTGTTGCGACTGACGTCAGCGACCCCGCTGCGGACTGGAAACTGGCGCTCAACGAGTTTCAGATCAACCGCTTTTCTGCCGGATTTACAGACCAAAGCATTCGGCAGCCCGCCTCACTCGGCATCGACAATCTAAACGCCAGCATCCGCAACATCAGTAATGCCGACAACGCAGTGTTTCCGTTCGAAAGCTCCCTGAATCTGAACGGTGGCGGCAACATTGAGGAAAGCGGCGAGATCACCATCCTGCCCGAACTTCGGCTGAGCAGCTCGCTCATCATTAACAGCATACCCTTGAGTACTTTTCAGCCCTATGTATACGAGTACCTGCAACTGCGGATTGACTCAGGAGACTTCAATCTGCAGGCAGAGATCAATTCATCACCGGAAGAAACGCTCGAGTTCCGTGGCAGCCTGAATGTAGACAACTTTGATACGCAGGACACCTTAAAGAATGTCAGCCTGCTGGACTGGCAAAAATTATTGATTGATGACCTGTCTTTCCGGCTGGATGAGAACCGGCTTGAGATTTCAAAAATCAAACTCGACCAACCGTATGTGCGTTTTGAAATCGCTGAGGACTTGAGCACCAACGTCGGTGATCTGGTCGTAGAGTCAAGTGATGAAGCCGCTCCAACGGCAATGGGCACAGCAGATGAAACGGCTGCGCCTGAAATACAGATCGGTGAAATCGACATTCGCAATGGCAAAGCCAACTTTGCCGACTTCTCACTGCCGCTACCCTTTGCAGCTGAAATTGCCAAACTCAATGGTGACCTCTCGACCATCTCGACGACCAGCGCTCAGACCACCCGGGTTGAGGTAAACGGCGTGGTCGATGAATTCGGCACCGCCTCCATCGACGGCGATCTAAAGGTACTGGACCCGCTCGACCTGATGGACATCACGCTGGCGTTCCGCAATCTGAACATGCCTACCCTGTCCCCATATACCGTCGCTTTCGTCGGGCAGAAAATTGAGGCCGGCAAGCTGGATGTTGATCTGGGGTATAAATTCGTTGACGGCTTAATGGAGGGCAGCAATAAAATTGTCATCGACGAATTCACTCTGGGCGAAAAAGTGCCCAACGAAGATGCGATGAGCCTGCCGCTGGGGCTTGCCGTCGCTCTCTTGAAAGATAAAGACGGCATTATTGACCTGGACCTGCAGGTTTCCGGCGATGTGAATGACCCCGAGTTCAGCGTTGCCGGGCTAGTGCTTAAAGCACTGGCCAACGTCATCACCAAAGTCGCCACATCACCATTCCGCGCTTTGGGTGGCCTGGTCGGTGGTGATGATATTGACCTCGACCTACTGCAGTTTGAGGCCGGCAATGCCGCGCTGACGCCACCCGACAAAGAGAAGCTGATCCAGCTGGCGGCGGCTCTCGACCAGCGGCCTGAACTCAGGCTGATTGTTCCACCGGTCTCCCAAGCCGACAGAGACGCACGTGCGATTCAGGAGGCAGCGACACAAACGCTTATTGACGCGCAAATGTCAGATAAAGAGGATGACTCTCCAGACATGTTCGTCCGGCGTCAGCGCAAAGTGCTGGAAAGCCTTTACAAAGAATGGGTGCCCGACGGTGATCTGAAAGCCATCAAAGAAGCAAACAAACGGCCACCGGAGCCGGATGCCAGACCCAAGCTCGATGAAGTCTCTTACTCAGAAGAGCTGCGACAGGAACTGATTGCCCGCCAGACTGTAACCGGCGACCAGCTAGACACGCTCGCGCAGGAACGGGCGGCGGCAGTCCGCATGCAACTACTGGAGACCACCCCGGGCTTAGACAGCCGTATTCAAATTGGTGCCCCCGTTACAGATAACAACGATGACCCGGACTGGATTATCATGAAGCTGGAAATGGAAGCTGCCCAAACTCCGGCAGACAGCGATACCGTAGATATGCAGGTCGCTCAGTAGACGCTGCATCCGGCAGCCTGACATTTAGATGATCGTATGCACGCTGTTTTTTTAGATATAGACACCATGGGGCCCGATGACATCGACATCGGTGCGCTGCAGGCCGAGCTGCCCGGCATTAGCCTGTACGGTATTACGCCGGCCAATGCGGTTAATGAACGCATTCGTGAGGCCGAAGTTGTTATCGTCAACAAGACCCGGCTGGATGCCACAACCCTGACACAAGCGCCTAACCTGAAATTGATCTGTCTGGCTGCCACCGGCAGCGACAACATCGATATTGCCTGTGCCCGTGATGCGGGGATCACCGTCTGTAACATCCGTGACTACTGCACACCATCGCTGGTTCAGCATGTCTTTGCCTTAATACTGGAACTAACCCAACGCCTGACCTCATGGCGCGGCCTGACAAACCGCGGTGCGTGGCAGTTGCATGATCAGTTTTGCATGCTCGATTTCACCGGCCGCGAGCTGCAAGGGAAGACGCTGGGAATTGTAGGTGTCGGCACACTCGGGCGTGCCGTAGCCAATGTTGCCGCTGCTTTCGGGATGCAGGTAGTTGCCGCACAACTGCCCCACAGAAATACCGCGGCCGACAGCATGATCCCGCGACTGCCCTGGAAGCAGTTTCTTGAAACCTGCCACGTCATCAGTCTGCACTGCCCGCTGACGGTCAGTACTGAGAATCTGATTAACGAAGACACCCTGGCTCTTATGCGTTACGACGCACTGCTTATCAATACCGCCAGAGGTGGCCTAGTCGATAGTGCAGCGCTTATGCAGGCGCTCGAAGCCGGGGAACTCGGCGGTGCAGGTATAGATGTACTGCCACAGGAACCCCCGGTCGACGGCAACCCGCTGCTGAGCAAGCGCTTACCCAACCTTATAGTCACTCCGCATATCGCATGGGCTGCACTGGAGTCGAGGCAAAGAGCGATTGATCAAATCGTCAGCAACATCCGGGCATACAAATCCGGCTCGCCGGAAAACACACTAGCCTGAGCACAAGAGGCGGCTACCAATAGAAACCCGCTGCTAATGCCGCCGGGGTCAGAATGGCGACGGCCACGTTCAGCGCCATAAACGGGATCATCTTTGCGGTGTCATCTGCATAACGCCCAACCCCCGCAGCCACCACGAAACTCAAAGACAACACCGGTAAAGCAAGTCCACAATAAAATGGCAGGTCACCATTGACGATGCCTGCAATCAGCCCGGCAGCAGATACTCCAGCCAGAGAAAGGTAAGTTGCTACAACGGTTGCCGGACTGTGCTTCATGGGCCAGGTGTGCCGCCCTGCGTAGCTGTCCGCAGCCATATCCGGAATCTGCGCCACCAGTAATAAATTATTCACTACCCCGAACACCACTACGCTTATCCACAAAGCCGCGGTGTTGATAGTGCCGGTCAACGCCAGAAAAGACCCGGAAACCATTAATGGCCCAAAACCAAAACCGGCGGACAACAGGCACAACAAAGGCATGCGGGTAATGACGTTGGTGTAACAGAACACCAATACCAGCCCGCCTATGCCAATCAGAGCAAACAACCACAACGCGTCCTGCTGCTGCGATAGAAAGTAGAGTCCGATAAGCGCCGTTGCCACCAAACTGACGATAGCGATGCCAAGGGCTCCAACGCTGGCTTCGGGGTCATTAACCAAGGTACCGCTGCCACCACTGAACGGGGTGCGCCGGGTTTGCAGATCAAGCCCGCTTTTAAAATCAAAATACTCATTGAACGCATTCACACTGATGTGCGCCATTACCGCACCCAGCATGACGAGACACATATCTATAAGCCGCAATGGAGCGCAACAATCATCGGCTCCTGCAACCGCTGCCGCAATCACCGCCGGTGTCAGCAGCAAATAAGGCAGCCTGACCGTACCCAATGCACGCCGCGGATTAGACAAGCAGTGTTTCCGCCCAATCAAGTACGCCGGCCACTCTGGGGGTTACAAGCTCTCTGGCCTCTGCAATGCTAACCCAACGGTATTCGCTATGTTCTGCACGACCCAGCTCAGGATTGACCGGCAACTCCACGTTGATGATCTCTGTTTTACCCAGGTAATAACGTGCCGTTTTGTTTTTACTATACGGCCCCGTTTCGATGAAATTATCGCCCCACGGAAACTGCAGATCGCTGATGGTGGTTTCTTCCTCGACTTCACGCAATGCTGCAGCGAACGGCAGCTCGCCGGACTCGACCATACCTTTAGGAAAATCCCAGTGATGAAATGCACGCAGCAACAGGAAGTATGTGTTGCCGCCGAAATACCTCACGACCACCACACCGGAAGACAAGCGCACTGGTTTTTTTGATTCAGTCATAACATTGAGTATAACTGGGGCGAATCAGTTTAATACCCGCACACTACAACTGGCGCAGGACGCTCACCGGGGGCTCGTTTACAGCCTTACGGGTTGCCATAGTGCCGGTAATGCCAACAATCAACGCACCGGACACCAGTCCGAGCACCCACAGCAGCGGGTCGAACTGATAATTCAGATCAAACAGGTTTTCCGCCAGCAGATAACCCACCGCACTGGCGCCCATAGCCGCCAATAATCCGGCCAGCGCACCCAGTACCAGAAACTCTGCCGCGATACCCTTCAGAATGACGCCACGGCGGGCGCCCAGAGTATGCAATATGGCACTTTCGAAACGCCGCTCATCACGGGTGACCTGAACGGCTGCGAGCAACACCAACACACCCGCCAACAAGGTAAAGACAAACACGGCCTGCACCGCCAGTGATGCTTTATCAATCACATTCCGCAACTGACTCAAGACCGACTCAAGATCAATCAGAGTGACGTTCGGGTAGGCCTGCAGTAATTGTTTCATCACCGTGCGTTTATCCGGCGCCACATAAAAACTCGAAAGATAAGTTTGGGGAAGTTCACGCACGATGCCGGGCGAAAGAATCATGTAGAAGTTTGGCTGCAATGAATCCCATTCAACAAACCGGGTACTGGTCAGCGGCATCTCAAACTCTTCACCACCGACATTAATACTCACCGTGTCACCGATGCTCAGCCCCAGCAACGCCGCCATGCCGGCTTCCATAGACAACTGCAACTCACCGTCGTATTCATCGGACCACCAGGAACCGCCACGCAGTTCATTACTTTCCGGCAAACGGGCTGTCCAGGTCATGTTGGACTCACGTTGTACAAAGCGTCGCGCTTCCGGCGCCTCAATCGCATAGTCTTCAACCGGCATGCCTTTTACACCGGTGATGCGGCCGCGTATCAACGGTAAAAACTCCGGCTTGCTGCCCAGACCGTCGATGATCAAGCGCTCTATGCCCGGCCAGTCATCCGGCTCAACATTCACCATGAAGTAGTTGGGCGCATCTTCGGGCAGATTCTGCTGCCACTCTTTCAGTAAGTCGTTACGAACGACACCCAGCAACAACAGCACCATCAAGCCCAACCCGAACGCGACAATCTGCACGACACTTTCACTGCCGCGTCGTGAAATATTTGCCAGACCATACCGCCACGCCACGCCAACGCCGGAACGCAGACGGGTCAGACTATTCACCAGCAACCAGCCGGAGAAATAAGCCAGCACGCTCATCGCGCCCAGACCGCAAACAATATATGTCAGCATTTTAAGATCACGGACGATCGCCCAGATCATTGTAGTCAGCATCAACAATGCGACACCGTAGACAACTGTTGCACTCAATGCCGGTGGTGGCATATCACGACGCAGTACCCGCATAGGCGGGGTGCTCTTCAGCGGCAACAGATGAGGCATCGCAAACCCGATAGCCACCGTTGCAGCAGTCAGCAAACCGAGCAGACCCGCAGAGAAACGGGCGGGCGGCAAAACAAAACTCATTAACTCGGCCAACAACCAGGTAAGTACGTACTGTGCGAAAAATCCGCCGATGGTACCAACTACTGCCGTCACCAGCGTGATCAGCACCAACTGCAAAATGGTGGTGTTCTGAATAAATGCCTGAGTTGCACCCATAGTTTTAAGCAGCGCAACTGTGTCCAGGTGACGTAAAGCGTAACGCCGTGCCGCCATGGCCGTTGCAACAGCCGCGAGTATCACCGTCACCAGTGAAGCAAGTGTTAGAAAACGCTGTGAGCGATCAATAGCCGCAGTAATCTGCTCACTGGCATCTTCGGCCCGGCGAATTTGCTCAGTCGGTTCCAGGCGACTCTTTAATGCTTCGCTAAACCGCTTCAGTTGCACATCGTCTCCGGCATACAACTGGCTATAGGTCACACGGCTACCGGCTTTAACCACATCCAGTTGCGGCACATCGTCAATATTGATCAGTATGCCGGGTGCCATACTTAAGAAACCCATCTCCTGGTCCGGGCGATACTGCAGCACTTTAGACACCACCAGACTGCCTGACCCTAAGGTAATACTGTCACCCGCCTCGATGCCTAAACGCGCCAAAAGACTGGGCTCTGCCCAGGCCTCACCTCTCGGCGGCACACCTTGGGCACGTTCAGAATCAGCGAACATGTCATCACCGATTAACAACTCACCCCGCAAGGGATAGTTGCCGGAGACTGCACTAACCAGCGCCAGCGCACTGCCGGACTCAGTCTGGGCCACCGATGGAAAACCAAACCGGCTGGCTACTTCCAGACCGTTAGCGGCGGCTAATTCAAGGTACTCTGCATTGATCTGACTGGTAGACCGGACCACCATATCGGCGGCCAGTGATTCAGCAGCCTGCGCACGCACGGCTCTGCCAACACGATCGGTAAAGAAACCCACCGCCGTCATGGCTGCCACGGCCAGCACGATAGCGGCAAGCAACACGCTGAGTTCGCCGGCACGCAGATCGCGACGCAAACTGAGCAAAGAGAAACGCAAAGACTTCATCGTTAAGGTCCGGTTATTGAGACACGAGTTGCCCGGCGGACATCTCAAGTACCCGCCCGCAGCGTGCAGCAAGGTCTTTGTCATGAGTTACCAAAACCAAAGTCGTACCTGACTGCCTGTTCAAATCAAACAACAGATCAATAACACGCTCACCGCTTGCCGAATCAAGATTGCCGGTCGGCTCATCAGCAAACAGCACCGCAGGGCTGGCAACAAAAGCCCGGGCAATCGCAACCCGCTGTTTTTCACCACCGGAAAGCTGCCTTGGATAGTGACCAACCCTTGAGCCGAGACCCACACTGTCGAGAGCCTTTCTGGCACGCCCTGCTGCGTCAGCGGATTCACTGAGTTCCAGCGGCAGCATCACATTCTCTAAAGCGGTTAACGAATCGACCAGATGAAAAGACTGAAACACGAAGCCCACATTCCGGCCCCGCAGTTCAGCGCGACCGTCTTCTGTTAACGCAGTCAGACTCTCACCACACAGCGTCACGTCGCCGGAAGTCGGGCGATCCAAGCCCGCCAGCAATGCCAGCAGCGTAGTTTTGCCAGCGCCGGAAGGGCCAACCAAAGCCACCACTTCCCCGGGACTTACGGAGAAACTCACATCAGATAGAATAGTGAGCTTGCCCTCGGGGCTGGTAACTTCTTTAACAAGATTCTGAACCTTAAGTACGGCTTCGGAGTCTGAATTTTTGGATACGGTACTTTCTGTCATGCTTATTAGAACTCTGACACTACTGTTAATTATTTCATGGCAGACCTCCCTTGCCGGAACGTCTGACGGCTTGCCGCGCCTACTCGTGCTGGGTGACAGCCTTAGCGCAGGCTTCGGTATTAATATACGCGATGGCTGGACCACACTGCTGCAGAACAAACTTGATAAAGAAGGGTACGGCTATAAAGTTATCAATGCCAGTATCAGCGGCGAAACAACCAGTGGCGGCTTAAAACGTCTGCCCCGCGCACTCAAAGTACATCAACCTGAGATAGTCATCGTAGAACTCGGCGGAAATGACGGCTTACGCGCCACGCCGATCCCCGTTTTTAAACAAAACCTCACCGACATCATTCTGCTCAGTCGTGAAAGCGGTGCGGAAGTTGTGCTCACAGGCATACAAATGCCACCTAATTACGGTGAGCGATACACCGAAGAATTCGCCGCCGTCTATTTTGACCTGGCCGCTGAACTCGACATACCGCTGGTGCCGTTCTTTCTGAAAAACATCGCGCTGAATCTTTCGCTCATGCAACCGGATCAGATTCACCCGACGACCGAGGCGCAACCTATGCTTCTGGATAACACCTGGGACACATTGCAGCCGTTACTGCGGGCTCCCGCAGAACAAGCAGGTCAATAAGGCTTAAGCGAAAACGCTGGCGATAGACTGCTGTATAGCCTCGGCGGCGGCCTTAGGGTTATCGGCATTGCGGATCGGACGACCAACAACGATGTAATCGGCGCCGTCTTCGAATGCCTTTTCCGGAGTGACCACACGCTTCTGATCGTCGGCGCTATTCTCGACCGGCCGGATACCCGGGGTAATCACCACCAGCTTGTCATCGACATTGCCACGCAAAGCCGGCAATTCGAGACCGGAAGAGATCACACCGTCACAACCCGACTCCAGTGAGCGGCGTGCGCGCGACAACACCAGGTCACCCACATCGCAATCAAAACCCAGGTCATCAAGATCGCCCCGGTCGAGGCTGGTGAGTACGGTAACGGCAAGAATCTTGACGTCGCCTTTGGCTTCAGCAGCTGCTTCCATAATGCCCTGATTGCCGTGAATAGTGGCAAAGGTGACACCACGGTCCCGCAGATTACGCACTGCCGAAGCGACGGTAGCGGGCACATCAAAAAACTTCAGATCAACAAAAACTTTTTTACCCTGCGCAACCAACCAATCGAGCAGTTCGAAGTAGCGGCCGGACATATTGAGCTCAAGACCAATCTTGTAAAAATTCACAGAGTCACCCAGTTCTTCAACCAAGGCTTTGGCTGAATCCACGTCGGGTACATCCAGTGCAAAAATCAGACGGTCGCGGACATCAATATCTTTATGTTTGAAGCTCATTACAGAATCTACCAATCAGGTTTTATCGAAAAGTGTTACTTGGTGATGGTGCAGCGGGAGGCATTCTAACACCCTGCACCGGCGTCTACAGACTAACGGGAGGCCCCGTTCAGATGCTTTGCAGGCGCTCATACTCAGCCTGTGCATAGCGGTCGGTCATACCGGCAACGTAATCCGCTACCGCGCGGGCTTTGCCATCCACGCCTTGTTCCCGCTCCTCCTGTAACGCCCGGGCATGATGCTCCGTTGGCATCAGTTCAGGCTGGGAGAAAAATCGCCGGTAAAGCTCCGCCACTACTGTCTGAGCATGTTCGGTCATCGCCACAACATGCTCATGGCGATACAGGCTCTCGTTCAAAAACTTTTTCAGCGCCAGATGCTGTGTGTAAACCGGATCACTAAAACCAACCAACAGCGGCAACTGCCTGACGTCTTCAATGCTCTGAGGCTTAGCATCATCAAGCCTGGCACGGGTGGTATCAATGAGATCGGTCACTATCCGGTTGATCATGCCACGCACGGTTTCATGCACCAGCGCCCGGTCCGGCAGGTCAGGATACTGCTTGGTCACAGCAAGATACTGCTCGCCAAATAGCTCAACGTCTCTGAGGTCATCAATGTTCAGCAAACCTGCACGTAAGCCGTCATCAACGTCATGATTGTTATAGGCGATCGCATCGGCAATGTTTGCCAGCTGCGCTTCTAAACCGGGTTCACGCCGCTCTATAAAACGTTCACCCAATTCACCTAAGTCACGGGCATTACGTTTGGAGCAATGTTTGAGGATGCCTTCACGCGTTTCAAAGGTCAGATTCAGGCCGGGAAAGCCTGCGTACTTTTCTTCCAGTTCATCCACCACCCGCAACGACTGCAGGTTGTGTTCGAAGCCACCGTGGCCGCTCATGCACCGGTTCAATGCATCCTGCCCGGCATGACCGTAGGGCGTATGACCCAGATCATGCGACAGACAAATAGCCTCAACCAACGTTTCGTTAAGATCCAGGCTACGCGCCACAGTGCGGGCGATCTGTGCGACCTCCAGCGAATGCGTTAAGCGGGTCCGGTAGAGGTCGCCCTCATGATTAACGAACACCTGAGTTTTATAAACCAGCCGACGGAATGCCGCCGAGTGAATGACCCGGTCGCGATCGCGCTGATATTCACCACGGTAACTGTGACTGGATTCAGCGTGCTGCCTGCCCCTGCTCGTGGACTCACGGGCAGCATAGGGCGCTAATTGGGTATCTGCTGAGCCTTGCTGTTCGGTCACTTAAACACCCGGTCAGTAATTGCTAGTCGATCAACTGCGCTCTGATGAAATCACGCAGGTCATCGGTTGAATAATCTGTGGTCAGTTCGGCGCTGCCAATATCGCGTAAAAGCACCAGCCGTATTTCACCCGCGGCGACTTTCTTATCGAGCGTCATCGCACTGTAAAACTCATCGGGATCGATCTTAGGCGGCGCCGTAGGCAGTGCCAGACAGACCAGTAAGTCCTTGAGACGCTCAATCTGCTCTTCCGGGAACCATCCCAGCCGGGCAGAAAACTCTGCTGCCATTACCATACCTGCCGCTACAGCTTCGCCATGCAACCAGGTGCCGTAACCGGCGCAACGCTCAATCGCATGACCAAAGGTATGTCCAAGATTAAGCAATGCCCGCTGACCTTTTTCACGCTCATCGGAGGCAACCACCTCGGCTTTAATCTCACATGAGCGCATGATCGCATGGGTCAACGCGTCAGGATCTTTGTCCAATAACTTAGCCGGAACCGACTCCAGCCATGTGAACAAATCGGCGTCCCATATAAGGCCGTACTTCACGACCTCGGCAAGCCCCGCACTTAACTCACGTTCGGGCAGAGACTTCAGGGTATTCGTGTCAGACAACACGCAGACCGGCTGATGAAAGGCACCAATCAGATTCTTACCGCCTTCATGATTGACCGCTGTTTTGCCGCCGACAGCTGAATCAACCTGTGCCAGCAGGGTTGTAGGAATCTGGATAAAGTCCACACCACGCTGCCAGGTAGCCGCGGCAAAGCCGCCAATATCGCCAACCACACCGCCACCCAGCGTAATCAGGACGCAGTCCCGGCCAAAGCGGTTTGCCACCAGTTCATCAAAAATCAAATTCAGGGTGGACGGCGTTTTAAAGCGTTCGCCATCGGGAATAATGGCGACTGAGTGCCGACACTCGCCGATCAGGCGCTTCACAGGTTCCAGATACAGTGGTGCTATAGACTCATTCGTGATTATCAGCACATCACGTCCGCCGAGAAACGGGTCCAGCAAGCCGGGCTGGTTCAACAAGCTGCCACCGATCAGAATCGGGTAACTGCGTTCCTTAAGTTCAACACTCACATTGATCATGATGTTCTCTAACTTTTATCTGTAACCAATCCGGTCGGAACCGGATCAGAGCTCCGCCAATTTTTCTTCTATTTCTTTGGTAACCGCGCCTACATGCCGGCCGTCGGTTTCAACCACAATGTCGGCGATCTCACGGTATTGCGGATCACGCAGTGCCATCAGGTCTTCCAGCACCTTGCGGGGATCATCACCGCGTAGCAACGGGCGCTCACGACCTTTGCGGGTACGTTCAACCTGCTGCTCAACCGAAGCAAACAAATACACCACGATGCCACGGTCAGCCATACGTTGCCGGCTACCCGGATCCATAGCAGAGCCGCCGCCGGTGGCCAGCACAATATCTTTGATCTCTGTCAGCTCGTCGATCACTTTCGTCTCACGAACACGAAAACCGGCTTCACCTTCTTTATCAAAGATGAAAGGGATATCGACTCCGGTGCGCGACTCAATCTCTTCGTCGCTGTCACAGAACGCAAAGCCAAGTGAGCCCGCAAGTTTGCGGCCTACAGCCGACTTGCCGGCACCCATAGGGCCGATCAGAAATATGCTTTTCATTGCCATAGTGGCGCATTATGCCTGTAAGCGACTGCCGGCACGACCCGAAAATGCCTCCGATTACCGCCGGTCAAACGAAAAAGGCCCGGTAAAAACCGGGCCTTTTTCGTATCTCAAGAGCCAGATCAGAAGATGCTGGAGCCTTCTTCAAGAATCTTAGGCGTTACGAATATCAACAGCTCCGCCTTCTTATTCTCGAATTTAGTCGATTTAAACAGGTAGCCAAGCAGCGGGATATCACCCAGCAATGGCACCTTGGTTTCACTTTCATTGATCTCAGTCTCGTAAATACCGCCCAGTACAACTGTCTGGCCGTTATTCACAAGCACCTGAGTGGTCACGCTGCGAGTATCAATACTCGGTACCGAACCACCCAGCGAGTTACTTACCTGCTCACCCACACTGTCTTTAACCACTTCCAGATCCATGATGATGCGGTTATCCGGAGTAATCTGCGGTGTCACTGTCAGGCGCAATACAGCGTCTTTAAACTGAGTTGTAGTCGCACCACTTGAAGAAGCTTCCTGATAGGGAATTTCCACACCCTGCTCAATGTTCGCTTCTTTCTGGTTAGCAGTGATAACACGTGGAGATGAAATCACCTCGCCGTTACCCTCAGCCTGAATCGCTGACAGCTCGAGTTCAACCAGGTAGTCGTCACTCAGCAGACCCAACGCAATCTGACCGGCACGAGGCACAACTGGCAGGTTCACGTTGTAACGATCGTTAGGCGCAGGCAGCTCAACAGTAGAAGGATCTTCAATAAAGCTGTTCACCATGGTGTTCACACCACCGGCGCTACCGGTAACCACACCCAGACCATTGTCACGTTCTTTCTTGCCGGTATAACCCCAGCGAACGCCCAGGTTACGACTAAAGTCGTCACCGACAACAACGATACGTGATTCGATCAACACCTGACGTACAGGAATATCCAGCGTCGCTACCAGTGAGCGAATATCAGAAATACGTTCTGCAGTATCCTGAATCAACAGCGTATTGGTACGCTCGTCAATACTTACAGAACCGCGCTCAGACAACAGCGTGCCGCCATCCGTGCCGATAATCAGCGTAGAAAGATCTGATGCCTTTGCATAGTTAACCTGCAGGTATTCAGAATACAGCGGCTCAAGCTGGCGCAACTCTTCACGTGCTGCAAGGTCAGCTTTCTCACGCTGTGCAATTTCGTCGGCAGGAGCTACGATGATCACGTTGCCGTTCTCACGCATGTCCAGGCCTTTAGTAGCCAGAACGATATCCAGAGCCTGATCCCAGGGAACACTCTGCAAGCGCAAAGTAACGTTTCCGCTTACAGCATCGGAAACCACAATATTGCGACCACTGATGTCGGCAAGCAGCTGTAATACCGCACGTGTATCAATATCCTGGAAGTTCAGCGTCAGACGCTCGCCGGTGTACTCGCGATCAGGATTAAACAAGCCCGGAGTTTCACTCTTGGAGCGCTGTGCAACCGGCTGAATCTCAATCGTGAATACGTCATCACTCTGATAAGCGAGCTCTTCGTACTGCCCGGTCGCTGCAATAACGATGCGTGCATCATTCTGAGCGCGCTGGGCTTCGATAGTTTTAACGGGTGTAGCAAAGTCCAGAACATCGAACTGCTTAAGCATGCGATCAGGTACAGAGGTATCACTAAACACCACGATAACCTGCTCACCTTCCTGGCGTACATCAACCGGTACAGAAGATTCGCTAAGTTTCACAATGATGCGGCCGCCACCGGTTTCGGTGCGGCGGAAGTCAACGTTCTCGATAGCTGCGTCCGCTTTGGCAGCGTCGCTGGCTTCATCTTCCTGAATGGCAGTTGCAAACATAACCGCATCAGTTTTCAGAGATGATTCGAGCACGACAAATATGTTGTTACCTTCACGGCGTGTTTCATAACCCACCAAGGTATCCAGATTCAGAACCACGCGGGTACGGTTGCCGGCCTCGGCAACCAGAATCGTATCCAGAACACCTTCACCAATATCCCGGCGACGACTTTCCAGACCGGAAGCGGTATCAGGCAAGTCCAGTGCAATACGCGCCGGCTCATCAATAGTGAAAGTAAGAGGCTCGGGAGCTTCTCCGCTCATTTCGAGCTGCAACTCAATTTTGTTGCCAGCGAGCACCTGCACCTGAATATCGGTGAGCTCGTTAGCCGCTTCCTGCGCCAAACCTAAAGTTGTCCCAAGGCTTGAAACAACCAGGATCTGCAACGCAACCTTTACGGTTTCGCGCAGGGACTCTGCCCATGATCGCTTAGTTGTATTCATCGTTTCCTACTCCCAGCAGGCCCCGCAGGGGCGTCAATAGTGTTAATAATTGAAAAATTCATCAGGTTAATCATCCAGGCCAATTCCCGAAGACCGTTTAAAGAAACCACCAACACCGTTGGTAACAATTTCTTCAAGCTTTACTTCAGAGTCATTAATAGCAACAACACGACCATAGTTCTGGCCCAGATAGTCACCTTTTTTCACTCGGTGAACCAAACCATCCTTGGTTTGGATCAACGCATAAGATATTCCACCGCGATCAAGCGCACCCACCATGTCCAGAGTATCCAGCGGGAACTGTTCTAAGTATTCCTTGGGACGGTTCTGCTCGGGACGGGGACCGCTACTGTTCTTGGCACTGTCTGCCGCACGGGGGCGCTCAAACGGTGAACGCTTATCAACAGCCTGATAGCGGAAAGTTTCATAAGGTTTGATCTGCGGCAATGGCTCAATACGACCACCGGGACGCGCCTTAACGCTATCGATGTAGCTCATAAGGTCATCATCCTGACCTGAAGAACACGCGGCTAACAGAGCCACTGAGGCAAGCAATAAAGTTCGTTTAAAGGTAGTCATGATTACTTCCCACCTTCATCTTCATCAAGATAACGATAAGTTTTCGCGAGTACGCTCAGCACCAACTCACCGGAAGCAGAACCGCGGTTATTAGACGGGCTGATTTCGATGTTATGCAGCGTCACGATTCGTGGCAGCGCCGCTATATCACTGACGAACTGGCCGAAATCATGATAGGTACCATTCAGCACGATACGGATCGGTTTCTCAGCGTAGAACCCTTTGTTAATCTCGTTCTCTGGCTTAAACAGCTTCTCTTCAAGACCAGCGGCCAGACCGGTTTGTGAGATATCAACCAACAGGTTAGGAATCTCGGTCCGACCAGGTAACTGCTGCAGCATGGTGCCGAAAGAACGCTCAATATCAGCAAGCTGTTCTTTATAGGCGTTGAGGTTGGCTGCTTTACGCTGCTTCGCTTCAAAATCACGACGCAGATCCATTTCTTTTTTCTCGGCACGCTCCAGTACCGGCATTTTCTGCTCATAGACGAAGTAGTAACCACCCGCCGCAGTTGCCAGAACAAATGCCAGACCGACAAAGAACACACGAAACACCAAAGGCCAACGGCCGATGTCGTTCACATCAAGATTTTGCAACTCATCCAGGAAATTCATGTTCAGATCCATGATCACTCATCCTCCTGCTTAATCGGCGAGTCCTGCAAAGCATTCACAGCGAAGCGACTACCGGTCTGAGACTTGCGACCATTTTTTGACAGCACTTCAACCACCTCAAGATCAGGGCGGGTCATCCAGGCTGAACCGTCGATGTTGCGCATAAAAGCAGATACACGTGTATTGGATTCGGCAGCACCAACGAGATTCAAACGGCGCCCCCGTTGCTTGAGACTGGTCAGATACACGCCGTTAGGCAATGCAACAACCATCTCTTCAAACAGGTGCACAATTTCGGGGCGACTCTGTTGCAGCTCTTCAATAATCTTCATACGTGCAACGAGGCGGTCTTTCTCGGCTTCAAGATCTTTAATCTCAGTGATCTTTTTATCGAGCAATTTCATTTCTTCTTTAAGTACGTTGTTGCGGTTCAGCTGATGACTGATGACGCTGTTCATCACCAGAATAGCGATAAACACGACACCGGCAGCAGCAGCTACTGCACCGCCCAACGCGACGAAGAATTGATTCCGGCGCAGTTCACGAAGCTCTTCGCGCCAGGGCAATAGATTGATGCGAGGCATTAGTCAAAGCTCCTTAACGCGAGTCCACAGGCCGTCAGCAATGCTGTTGAGTCACGGGAAACACCCTGTGACTTGGCGCGTGAAGAAATTTTCATTTGGCCCAGCGGATCACCGATCTCGGTCGGGATACCCACCTTACTGGCAATGAGCTCAGCAACACCGGGGATGTTGGCGCAACCACCGCAAACCAAAATCTGATCTGGTTGTTCGCGACCACCACCGGAGGCGAGGAAGAACTGCAACGAGCGACTCACCTGCTGTGTCATATCGTCAACAAACGGATCCAAAACTTCAGGCTGGTAGTTACTGGGCAGGCCGCCTTCTTTCTTTGCCCGGCCAGCGTCTTCAAGACTTAACCCGTAAATACGCATGATCTCTTCCGTCAGCTGCTGGCCGCCGAATGCAAAATCACGTGTGTAAACAACTTTTAGATTTTCCAGCACACTGAAGGTTGTGCTACTGGCGCCGAAGTCGACAACAGCGATCAGGTGATCGAGTCCGCCTTCAGGCATTTGGTGAGTCATCAGCTGACAGGCGTTTTCCAGCGCGAAAGCTTCGATATCGACAACTCTTGAACTCAGTCCTGCTGCTTCAACAGCGGCACGCCGCTGATCGACATTCTCGGTTCGTGTTGCCACCAGCAGCACGTCGAGCAATTCAGGATCATTCTGGCTGGGCCCCATCACTTCGAAATCAAAGCTCACCTCATCCATAGGGAAAGGGATGTATTGATCAGCCTGGATCTCAACCCGTGACTCCAACTCGGTAACACTCAGGTTACGGGGCATCTGGATCACTTTGGTAATAGCTGAATCACCACTGATGGCAATAGCGACGTCGGCAGTCCTTGTCGCAGAGCGCTTTACGGCCCGGCGAATCGCTTCACCCACAGCATCGGCGTCAACAATAGATTTTTCAGTAATTGAATTGGGTGGCGTGGGTTCGGCCGAAAAGCATTCGACCCGATAACGGCCACCAGACTCGCCCAGCTCAATGAGCTTGATCGAGGAGGTTGTTATGTCAAGACCAATTAAGGTCTTCTGTCTAGAACCGAACATTCGGTATTTTCCCTTTGAAGTCCTAAGCTTGAGCGTCAAACTTAAAGCTACATTAACAATTTGACTTAACTATATATCACGCCACATACAATGCAAACGTGAATCCCATCACACTGTGAGCCCAAAAACCGACCGGATATCGAAATAGCGGTACAGGCTCACAAAACTGAAGGAAAGTGACGCGAAGGACGTCCCGGGAGAGGATCAAACGACCAAAATCATCCGCTAAACGGCATTTTAATCGGCGACCCCGCTATCATAGAAAGGCTTGGTATTTCGTCTGAAACCCTTGCCAGTCCTTAGACCGGAAGCTTTGCGTCCCTGCCTTTCAGCAGGTTTGCCCACAGTGCCCTTTAAATATGCATAATCATCAGCCGAAGACAAGGGACTGAATTCAAGAACTGTAATGCACTTTTTTAAACGACTCCTCCCCATATTGCTCGCACTTGCGGCTACCGGCCTTATATCTGTGCTGGCGG
>Ga0209692_10002708_pt1 | contig 18505 bp, 16 predicted proteins | sample tdDd472_FD_187129 | JGI IMG/M metagenome (GOLD analysis project Ga0209692, IMG submission 187129) | Marine sediment microbial communities from the Atlantic coast under amendment with organic carbon and nitrate - tdDd47.2 (SPAdes)... | ecosystem: Environmental > Aquatic > Marine > Coastal >...
TATAAAAGGTTATGAATATAATGGAACCATTGCGCCGGGTCATACAACATTTTACGGCTTGTATGATAGATTTAACTCATTTAGTGGAAAAACCTATCCCTGGGGTTTACCCGAAAAGTGGAAAACAGTTCCGGAGGGTCTTGATTTAACTACACCGCTCAACATTTCAACCACCAATGATATCGTGGGTGGTAACTCCGGGTCGTCGGCTGTTAATAGTAAGGGTGAAATTGTAGGTCTTGTTTTCGATGGGAACATGGAGAGTTTGTGGGGTAGCTATGTTTTTATGCCCTCGAAGAACAGAACCGTTGCTGTTGACTCGCGCGGACTCATGGCTTCATTAAAACACGTTTATAAAACTAACCGATTAGTAGAAGAATTAAAAACAGGTAAATTAGTTAAAAACTAAGGTACCAGTTTTATTTGTTTATATACCCGGTAACCCCAACGCTCCAGAGGGTTGCCGGGAATAATATAATTACAGGCATGTTTTTTACCCTATCCCGGAGAAACCTCAATTAAACTTGCAATAACCAATTGTTGTTAATAATCTGTAAATTATTCATTATTTTAGAGATGGAAACATTTTTTATTCACAAGGAAATAAATGATCAAAAAAGAAAAAATTGGTGTAATAACTCTCGGTTGTTCAAAAAACACCGTAGATTCTGAAAGAATTTTAAGTCAGTTACAGGCAAACTCGTTTGAAATAGTAGATGATCCCAACGATGCCGATACTGTAATAATAAATACATGCGGTTTTATTGATGCTGCTAAAGAAGAATCTGTTGATACTATTGTTGAGGCAGTTGAATTAAAAAATAGCGGCAAGATTAAAAAGGTGCTTGTAGCAGGATGCCTTTCCGAACGTTATAAAGAAGACCTTATTAAGGAAATTCCTGAAGTAGACCAGTATTTCGGAACAGAAGATTATGAAGGTATAATCAAAAGTCTCGGGGGCGAGTTAAAGTATGAACTCCTCGGGGAAAGAATGGTCACTACTCCAAAACATTATTCTTACCTGAAAATTTCAGAGGGGTGCGACAATCCCTGTTCATTCTGTGCTATACCACTTATGAGAGGTAAACATGTTTCCCGACCAATCGATTCTTTGCTCGATGAGACTAAAAGACTGGCTGATAAAGGTGTAAAGGAACTAATTATTATTGGTCAGGATACAACTGATTATGGTAAAGATATTTACGGCAAGAGAATCACAGCCGAATTGCTCGATAAACTTTCCGGGATAAACGGGATAGAATGGATTAGATTGTTATACGCCTACCCCTCTCACTTCCCGGATGAATTGATAGAGGTTATGGCAGAAAACCCCAAGGTATTGAAATACCTTGACATGCCATTGCAGCATATATCGGATAATGTTTTAAAATCTATGCGCCGCGGAATATCATCTCGCAGAACAAGAGAGTTATTATACAAGTTGAAAGACAGGATCCCGGATATAACATTGCGTACCACTTTTATTACCGGATACCCCAACGAGGGGGAAGCAGAGTTTAATGAACTTGTTGAGTTTGTGAAAGATATAAGGTTTGACCGGTTTGGTGTTTTTAATTATTCCATTGAAGAAACAACTCCTGCTTTTATACTTGGAGATACAATCTCTCCGGAGGAAAAAGAGGAACGTAAAGGGATACTGATGGAATTGCAGAGTGAAATTTCACTTGAAAAAAACCGTGAGCTTGTCGGTAAAAAAATGAAAGTACTGGTTGATGATATTGAAGGTGAGTATTATATAGCACGCTCGGAACGTGATGCTCCCGAGGTTGACGGTGAAGTTTTAATAAAACCGGAAAGTGGGCTGTTAAAGTTAGGAAGTTTTTATACCGTTGAAATTTACGATTGTAATGAGTATGATCTGTATGGAAAATTAAGCTAACATTAGGGGATACCGCAATGATTAAAATTGTAACGGTTTTACTTTTTTTAAGCGTGGCAGTCTATTCGCAAGTTGAGCAATCGGGTGAAATAAATCCTTATGCGGTTGATCCAAGATTTTTTATTGATTTTGCTTCTTATCCAACCGAAACGAGTGGTAAAACAAGGCTTGACGTGTTCCTCAAGGTTCCATATTCAAGTGTGCAGTTCGTAAGGTATGGTGCAAAATATAAAGGTGGATATTCTGTAACAATGACGTTCTACGATGAAAATAAGGAAAATGTTCAGTTTGAAAAAATCTGGAACGAACAGGTAATTGTTGATGATTTTAAAAAAACAAACTCAAACTCCAGTTTTAATATAAGCTACCGTTCGGCAGAAATGTATCCAGCAAAATATTTCATGCGTACAATTGTTGAAGATCGAGACTCCAAACGTAGCTTCACTTTTGAAGGTTTGATTACTTTAAAAGAATATAGTGGGTCAATACAGGTAAGTGATCTTGTTTTCGTTGAAAACAATGAGGGGTATTTTAATTCCGAGAAGGTTGTGCCTAATGTTTCTAATATATTTACAACCCGGGATGAAGGGTTGGCATTTTTCTTTGAAGTTCGCGCAGATTCATCCAGGGATATTGAAGTTGCTTATAATATTTTTGATAAAGATGAAGAAGTTGTTTACTCTAAAAAGGAAACTATAAGTCTGGCTAAGGGTGAAAATGTTATAAATGAATCTATTACATTTGAAAAACTTTCACTGGGAAAATATCACCTCACAATTGAAGTACTGGATGAAAAGGGAGAACTGATTTCAGGAACATCTAAAACTTTTCTTTCAAAAATATACGGGTTCCCTGGTACTATTCTCGATCTGGATGAAGCCATCTCACAGATGATGTACATTGCTTCTACTTCCGAGCTTGATAGTCTTCAGGAGGATGGATCGTTTGAAGAAAAGCTTTCAAGGTACCTTACTTATTGGAAAGAAAAAGATCCATCCCCGAATACCGAGGAAAACGAAGTAATGGAAGAGTATTACCGCCGGGTGGCTTATAGTAACGTGAACTTCAAAAGTTATTATTCCGGCTGGAAAAGTGATATGGGGATGATTTATATAACGCTCGGAGCTCCTGATCAGGTTGACAGGCATCCGTTCGATTACGATTCCAAGCCTTACGAGGTATGGGATTATTATGAATTAAACAGAAGATTTGTTTTTGTTGATCAAACGGGTTTTGGTGATTACAGGTTGCTTAACCCGGTTTATGGTGACTGGTACAGGTACAGGTATTAAATTTATGGTAGTAACTATTACTCTAAACCCTATTGTTGAAAGAAGATTCTATTTACATAATGTTGTTCCCGGTTCGGCAAACCGGGCAAAAAAAGAAGCACTGCGAGCCGGCGGGAAAGGAATAAATGTATCTAGACAGATTGCGTTATTCGGCATACCAAATGTTGCCGTTACATTTATTGGCGGGGATAGCGGTAAACTTTTTAGGCGTGCCTTAAAAGAGGATGAAATAAATTTTACCCCGATACAATTAAAAGAAGAAATTCGCACGGGATTTGTATCTGTTGATGAAACGAGTAAAACTGTAACATCATTTTTTCCGCCTAATCCTATAGTAACGAAAAACGAGGCAGCTGACTTTTTAGATAAAGCGATGAAAGTTATAAACAACGCCTCTGTTGTTGTGCTTGCCGGAAGTTCACCATCACCAGAGTGCGATTATATTTTCCCGGAAATTATACGCCGTGCAAATGAACTTGATAAAACGGTGATACTTGATACCTATGGCGACCATCTCGAAAATTGTCTTAACGCATCGCCTACAATGCTGCATATCAATAAATCGGAAATAGAAAAGTCACTTGGTATCACACTAAATGACGAGGATAGTTACCGTGAAATATTGCAAAGCCTTTACAAAAAAGGGATTAAACTATCTTTCATAACCGATGGACACAATACTTTTTATGCATCTAAATTCGATTTTCACTATCGCGTTGATGTTCCCGTGGTTGACGAATTTGACGCTACAGGCAGCGGTGATGCTTTTGTTGCAGGACTTGTAATCGGTTTAGAAAAAGCTTTGGTCTTTGAAGAGTTCGTGAATCTTTCTGTTAGCTTAGGCGCGTTAAATGCAAAAAGTGAAAAAACCTGCGCCGTAACCCCTGCAGAATTAGAGCTTGCAAACTACGGTATCCGTATTGACGCTGTTGGTAAAAAAATGAAAATAATAGATGACTCGCCTACTATTTAGTCTTTTTTCCCTTGTGCTTTTAACTCAGGTGAAAGCACAAGTTATAGAAGAGATAAATATTACCGGGAACAAAAAGTTTTCCGAAAAGAAGTATCTTGAATGGATTGATATTTCAGAAGGCACAAAATATTTTTCCGGTATTGAAGATTCAATTGTAGCCCGTATTTCAAATAGTTTACGTCAAAATTATTATTTCCATTTTTCAATTGATAAACCCGTTTTAATCTATACTCCGGATAGTTTGTCATTAAATATTTCAATAACTCTGGATGAATCATTCCCCACTTTTCTCTCAAAATTTATCATAACCGGCATGTCACCGGCTGATTCGACCCTTATACTTGACCGGATTGAATTTCTCAGGGGAAAACCCTTCGACCCCGTGCTCCTGAATTTTGAGCTGGATGATATAGTTGCCATTTATGAAGATAAGGGTTTCCCTTTTGCACAATTTTCGATCAATAATATAGTATTCAACAAGGGAGAATCAGCTTATGATGCGGATATCTACATATCCTTCAAGAAGGAAAAATTAAGCACAATTGATAAAATTGCTATTGAGGGAAATGATAAGACAAACCCTGATGTGATTATTCGTGAACTAAGGATACACAACGGCGAGGTTTATAATCAGGAAAAGATTGATGAAATTCCTGCTGTGCTAAACAGGCTCCGTTTTTTTCAACCGGTTGCAGCCCCTCAGTTTTATTTTGATAATTCCGGCAAAGGTATATTAAAAGTGGCGGTATCGGAAAAAGAGACCAATAATTTTGACGGCATTGTTGGTTACGTGCCTGCGGGAAGTGATAAGCAGGATGGCTTTTTCACCGGCTATATTAATGTAAGTTTGAGAAATCTTTTTGGTACAGGGAGAGCGGTAGGGATTTTATGGGAAAAGAAGGAGCGGCTATCGCAGGAGTTAAGGCTACGCTATCTGGAGCCCTGGGTATTTTCATTTCCCCTTAACATTTCGGGAGAGTTGTATCAACGAAAACAGGATACAACTTATATAAACCAGAAGTATTCTGTTGAGTTCGAATATCTCGCTAACGAGATAATTACCGCCGGATTTAATTTAAGTACTGAATCTACCATCCCCACGGATAACGAAAGTACCCGATTTACTGTGTATAACAGTAGTTCACTCACTACAGGCTTTTCATTTAAACTGGATACCTCCGATGATTTTTATGCGCCGAGGAGGGGTGTGGTATTCACTAACAGTTATAGTTACAGCAGCAAAAAAATTATTGGTCCGGCAGAATTTATAAATCCTGATACAAAAACCAACCTGAATCTGCAGCGTATTGAGGTAAATTTTTATTATTTTTTAGAATTATTTCGCCGGCAGGTAATTGCGCTAAAATTACAGGGAAGAGAGCTTAAAGGTGATTTTTTCGAGGTAAGTGATTTGTACCCGTTAGGTGGAACCAACTCCTTAAGGGGCTACCGGGAAAGACAATTTTTAGGCAACAGAACATTTTGGTCTAACTTTGAATATAGATATCTTTTAACTTCAAGAACTTATGCTTTTCTTTTTTTTGATACCGGATATTTTTTACGGAATGAAGATTTGGAAAGAGCTATTTTACGCCAATCAGATTTTAAAACCGGGTTTGGATTCGGGTTGAATCTTGAAACCGGTTTGGGTGTATTGGGGGTTAGTTACGCACTGGGAGAGGGAGATTCTTTCAGTACCGGTAAATTACATTTTGGAATTATTAATGAATTCTAATATAGTTATAAAAAATATAATACCATACTTCCGGATAGTTCGACCCCTGAATGTAGTGATTACTTTCATATCACTTCTGCTTGCCGGAATATTATGCGGTGGAACTGTTACTCAACCGGAAATAATATATGCTGCTCTTTCAGCTGCCTTTACTGCCGCTGGAGGAAATATCATCAACGATGTGTTTGATGTTAAAATTGATCGTATTAACCGTCCCGAACGCCCGCTCCCTTCAGGGGAGATTTCAAAAACAGCGGCATTGAACTATTACCTTATTATAAACCTTGCAGCCCTTTCTTTTTCGGCTATGGTAAATGTACACGCGCTGGTTATTGTATTATTTTCGGTTACACTCATATTCTTTTACTGTTATCATTTTAAAAAAATTATTCTTTTAGGCAATCTGGTTGTTTCATTTCTTACAGGATTGGCATTTGTTTACGGGGGAATTGCCGTGGGTAACCCACTTGCCGGAATAATTCCGGGCTTATTTGCTCTGCTTGCTAATCTGGTTCGTGAAATCGTAAAAGATATGCAGGATATTGAAGGAGACAGCCGAAACGGGGTAATTACCCTATCGCAGAAATACAATCTTCCTACTGCCGTACTTGCTGCACGTGTTGTTACTGTTATTTTAATACTTTTTACTTTTATTCCTTTTGTGATGCAAATTTACTCCATCGGGTTTTTTATTTTCGTTATGCTCACCGCAAATCCATTGTATGTTTATTTTATCAAAAACATCAATCTGGCGGATACCCCTGATAAACTAGGTAAATTTTCAGCATTATTAAAATTGAACATGATATTAGGGTTAATCGCGATATATCTTGGTGTTTCATGAAAAAATTTGATCTTTCTTTTTTAAGCGGTGACGTTAAAATAATAGCCGGTGTGGATGAAGCCGGGAGAGGACCTCTCGCCGGTCCGGTGGTAGCAGCTGCCGCAGTTTTTGCAGATAATGTATTTATTGATGGTGTAAATGACTCGAAACAAGTAAAAGAGAAAGACCGCGAATATCTTTTTGAAGAAATTATTAAAAGTGCGTTATCATACGGTTACACTGTAATAAATAATAAAACTATCGATGAAATAAATATTTTGCAAGCTTCGTTAAGAGCAATGAAAGAATCTGTAGATAAACTGGAAATCCGCCCCGATCTGGTTTTAATTGATGGGAATAAATCTTTCATTTCTGAAATTCCAACAAAAACAATTGTTAAAGGTGACGAGAAATCCTTTTCCATTGCAGCCGCATCGATTATTGCAAAAGTTACGCGCGACAGGATAATGAGAAGTGCATCGGTTGAATTCCCAAATTATCTCTGGCAAAAAAATAAAGGTTATGCAACCAGAGAGCATATTAATGCTATCAAAAAGCATGGTCCATGCAGGTTACACAGGAAAACTTTCTTAAGCCGGATTGTTGATAACATTGATGATTTAAGGCTTTTCTGATGGCTGACCTTGGTAAATACGGCGAATCGCTTGCGGCATCCGTTTTAATTGAAAAGGGATTTGAGATAATTGAAAAGAATTACAGGTACGGCCATGGCGAAATTGATATAATTGCAAATGATAAAGGTGTATTGGTTTTCGTTGAGGTAAAAACACGTAAAAATAAAGAATATGGTGAACCGGAAGAAGCCATAACTTATTCTAAGCAGAAACAATTATTTAAAGTAGCTAATTCGTATCTTTACGAAAAGGAGTTAACCGATATTGATTGCAGGTTCGATGTTGTGGCTATTTTGCTTGAACAAGATAAAAAACCTGTGATTAATCATATAATTAATGCTTTTTAATTTAATTATACCGGGTAATTTTTTATTTTCCCCTTAATGGATTGGATCTCAAATTAAATAATGAATATTCCTAAGCCCAAATATTTACAAAACCCTAGTTTCCGGGATATGGTGTACAATTTTTTTGTACAAATAACCGGTTTAACGCTATTTACCTGGGATTACCTCAAGCAAGGTATTGTTCCTCCCTACGAGATTGAGGAAATAAAAAAGCACATGACAGAGTTGGGTATAAAAACCTTTCCTATCGTGAGTATTACCGGGGTAATTATCGGTTTGGTAATGGCTTTACAGTCTCAGCCGGTGTTTGTGCGTTTTGGGGCTGTTGATTTTCTTCCCGGTACCGTGGCTCTTACTGTTGTAAGAGAATTAGGACCCGTGATTACGGCACTTATATTTGCCGGACGGGTAAGTTCGGGTATTGGTGCAGAATTGGGTTCAATGAGGGTTACAGAACAGATTGATGCGATGGAAGTTTCTGCTATAAATCCATTCAAGTATCTGGTAATTACACGTATTACCGCTACTACTTTAATTCTCCCAATACTTACAATATACGTTATCTTTCTGGCTTTCATTGGTGCTTATATCGCATTGATCATGACTGAAAACATGAGTTTTGAATATTATAAAAACTCTATTGTAACTACAATAGAGTTTGGTGACCTTATTCCGGGTGTTGCTAAAACGTTTATTTTCGGGTACATTGTTGGTTTGGTTGGCTCTTATAAGGGTTTTATGGCCGATGGCGGTACTGCCGGTGTGGGAAGAGCATCAACAACAGCGGTGGTTGTAGCTTCATTACTTATTTTACTTGTGGATACTGTTCTGGTTAAACTTACGTTGTGGTTATGGCCGACACTCTGATACAAATACGAAATCTGCTGAAACAATTCGGTAGCCTTGTGGTGCTTGACCATATTGATCTGGATGTACGTGAAGGTGAAAACCTAGTGGTTTTTGGTCAGAGCGGTACAGGAAAATCGGTATTGCTGAAATGTATTATCGGATTATTAAAACCCGATGAAGGTGACATTTCCATGCTTGGGAAAGATGTTATAAATTGTACCTTACCCGAGCTTAACGAGGTTAGGAAACAAACCGGATTTTTATTCCAGGGTGCTGCACTTTACGATTCGATGACGGTTAGGCAGAATTTAGAGTTCCCGCTGAAACGGCATTTTTCTTTTACTCAACAAGAACTAAACGAAAAAGTAGAATATACACTCGCTTTGGTTTCATTAGAAAATGCGGTTGATAAAATGCCATCTGAACTTTCAGGCGGGATGCGCAAGCGAATAGGTCTGGCCAGATCAATCATAACTCAACCCAAAATTATGTTTTATGATGAACCCACAACCGGACTTGACCCTATTACCTCGAAAGAGATTAGTGATTTAATTATCAACATGCAGAAAAAATTTAACATGACGTCCATAGCGGTTACTCATGACCTCATTTGTGCTAAAATTATTGCCGACCGCGCCATATTTTTGAGAAATGGTAAAATTGCTTTTCAAGGTGATCTTGCGCATCTTACGGAAAGCGAAAATCCTTTTCTTAAAAACTTTTTTAGTGATGAATTAATAAAGGAATGACAGGGTAGATAAATGTTTAAAAATTTGGAAGGCGCCCGACTTGGAATTTTTATTTTTCTCGGTACGGCTCTTTTTGTGTTCGCAATATTTTTAGTCGGGAATAAAGATTCTCTCTTTGTACAGACTATAAATATTAAATCTGTTTTCAGCGATGTTGAAGGGCTTAAAACCGGTGCTCCCGTGCGGTTGAGCGGTATGGATATAGGCGCCGTAACAAATATAGGTCTTACTCCGGACACGCTCGGGCTGGTTGAAGTTTCCATGCGAATAGAAAATACTGTCAGGCATCTTATCAGGCTTGATAGCGAGGCTACTATTGGCTCTGAAGGTCTGGTAGGCAAAAAAATTGTAATGATTACCCCCGGTTCCGGCGATTCTGAAATGATAAGTGACGGTGGAACTATCCGCTCTATTCAACCGGTAAGTATGAACCAGATAATCGCGGAAACCCAGAGTGCGTTAAGCTACTTCAACCAGATTTCAAAAGACTTCTCTGAAATTGTATATAAAATTAACACGGGTGATGGAACTATAGGTAAACTTGTAAATGATGAAGAACTATATTATGCTGCTGTTAAAATTACAAATACTGCCGATACAAGTCTGGATGCGATTGTAAAACGTCTGGATGAAGTAAGTGATTTTGTACTTAGCATGAGCGGCGGGGTGGAAAGTATAATTACGAACGTTGATACCATGCTCCTTGATGTAAACAGCCTCATTAATGATGTTGAAGAAGGCAAGGGTATGCTTGGCGCCTTGCTTAAGGATGAAAAGACTTATGATTCTGTTAAAACAGTAATAAGCAATCTGGTAAAAACGACAGAATATGCAACAGATGGTATTCAGGGTTTCAGCGAAAATATGGAAGCACTTAAACACAACTGGCTATTTAAATCATATTTTGAGCAGCGTGGTTATTGGGATAAAGCTGATTATGAAAAAGGGATAAATGAAAAGCTGAGTGAACTGGATAGAAAAAATGAAGAACTTGATAAAAAATTGCAGGAACTAAAGGCACTGGAAGAGAAAATAAACTCTAAAAGTTCCGGGAATTAAATTTTTTGCCGGAGTAGTTTTGCTTCGGCATTTTTTTACCCCGTGAAACTCAACCAAATTAACCACTTCGCAAACCCCGGATAATTTATGAAAAACTTATCCAATCCTATATTTATTTTACTATTACTTATTTCCGGAAATGCATTTTCACAGCTGGAAAAGTATCATGGCGGAATAAATAAACCATCTTCCACGGTAGGCGGAAAACCTCTTCATGCACTAGTTATATTTGTAACATTTACAGATGATAAATCGGGATGGAGCTCAACGAATTACCCTCCATACGCGAATGACTTGTTCGATAACGATACCTCCGACGGTATTAAACCATTCACTTTAACGGAATTCTGGTATAATATGTCGGGTGGCAGATTTGTTTTCACCGGCGAGGTTTACCCGGAGGTTATAACCCTCAGACCAGAAGAATATTACCGCGATACCCGACGTAATTTTTCCGATACAAACATTGAAGCATTAAAAGCAGTTAAAGATAAAATAGATTTTAAAAAGTTTGACAATTGGTCATTCGATTACCGGGATAAAAAGTTCGTGCCTGAACCGGACGGAATAGCGGATATGTTATTTCTTATTTATCCAAATCCCGGGGCTGATTGGTTTACAAGGGGAATAGGTGAGGATTTTTCGGCGGTTGCACTTCTTGGCAGTAAGGATTTTGAGGTTGTTTCAAGAGATAAAATATCTATTATAGGCAAGCGGAGCCTGAGCAGGGATAATTCCGGTATTACCGTGCGTGCCGGTTTAAAAAGTAAAATGGATCTTATCGAAATTTTATCACACGAGTATGGTCATTTCCTTTTTGGTTCCGGCCATACTAAAATTGGCGGTTTGATGGGCGGTGGAACATTTGCCCTGAACGCCTGGGAAAAAATGGCGCTAGGATATTTAGCCCCTATCGTTATCGATTCTGATGCGGTGAATCTTAATTTAAGCGACTTTCTGGAAACCGGGGAATTTATTAAAATCAATTACCCCATTGATAAACTTAACAGTAACACGTTTTTTATACTTGAAAACCATTCACGTACCAACAAATACGATTTTATTTGCAGGGGTGGACCTGCAGAAGGGAAATATACTACTGATGGTGAATTTGGCAAGGGTATTTATGTTTATAAAATTTTAAACGGTAACCATTATCCGCCAAACATTGAAATGCTCACCGCGGACGGGCTTTGGAAATGGAATATCATTGATACAGTTTATAACTCACCTTTATGCGGTTGTGACGTTCCGGTATTTTATCGCCTGGGTCCTGATAAACTTAATGGCAAAAGTGACCGGATGATAAATATTTACTTTAATAAAGCCCTCTGGCCAATGTGGTATGATACAGACTATTCAACAAATAAATATATCCTCTCTCGCGATAATATGGGGGATGAATTTGATGCTTTCACTCCCGGGATGGTGTTTTCGCCATGGAGCAACCCGTCATCAGATATGACAAAAAGAAATCCTTCAGGTTTTGGGTTTTTTGTTGAGAATATTGATAGTGAAGGAAATGTAACCCTCACGATTAAAACAAATAAGCAGATGACAGAACTTCCCCCGGCAAAACCGGTTGGAATTTCTATTGCCCAACAGGATGATATATTAACACTCGAATGGCACGCCAATTCTGAACCAAGGATGATATCGGGTGGGTTATATCGGGTATATCGAAAGATAGATGATAATGATTTTAAAACTATTGCTGAAGTTTCACCGGGTAAGAATAAAATGGTTATATATCAGGATAATATTCAGGAGCTTGGGGCAAATAAAGTGAGCTACAAAATTCAGGCTGTTGATTCGGCAGGAAATATTTCTGTATTTTCTGATCCGCAACTTTATGTTATCAAAGACTAAAATTAAACCGGGAATATTTTGAAAGACCTTTCTATATATATCCATATACCCTTTTGCGACCACAAGTGCATTTATTGTGATTTTTATTCAATCATAAACTACTCGGGGGTGGAAACTTACCGTGAAGCACTATTGCGTGAAATCAAAATTCAGGGGGCAAAATATTCGGAAGGAAGGCTTGTGCACTCAATCTTTTTCGGCGGGGGTACCCCTTCTTTCATGACACCGGAGTATATAGGCGATATTATCAATGAACTTCGGCGTAATTTTTCTATCTCGGAGGATTGCGAAATCACGATGGAAACCAATCCGGGAACTGTTGACAGAATTAAGCTGGAAGGTTTCCGAGAAGCGGGCATTAACAGGATTAGCATTGGGATACAATCTTTCGATGAGAATGAGTTGAAGTTTTTAACCCGAATCCATGACTCTGCCACGGCTATTAAAACTGTCAATCTGGCATTTGAAAGCGGTTATAAAGATATAAGTATCGACCTGATTTTTAACTTACCGGGACAAGACAAAAACAAATGGCTCGAAAACCTCACGACCGCCGCATCATTACCAATAACACATATAAGCGCTTATTCACTTATTCTCGAGAAAGGAACAATCCTTAATAAAATGGTTCTTGATGGAAAAGTAAACATGCAGGATGCTGATTTCGATGCAGAACTTTATTCAAGTACAATTTCTTTTCTCAGAGAAAACGGGTTTGAGCAATACGAGGTTTCAAATTTCGCAAAACCGGGATTTCAGTGTTATCACAACAAGATATACTGGGAGTATGGTGACTACCTGGGATTTGGAACCAGCGCACACTCGTTCATGGATGGCAGAAGATTCTGGAATTTCTCTTCCCTCACCTTTTATAATGAGGCTGTAAAAGCTAAAGATAGCGCAGAGGCAGGTTTTGAAATACTAACCGAAAATGAAAAAAAAGAAGAATATGTTATGCTGGCTTTGAGAAGTTCCGGTATAAAAATAAATAAACTCCCCTCTTTTTTTAATAATTCCGATTTTGAGTATATTATAAAAAGAGTGAAGCAACTTTCCATCGAAAGATATTTCACTATCACCCCCGGGTTGATTGCTCTTAATGAAGCAGGTTATGCCGTTGGTGATGAAATTATAACCGAGTTATTATTATAATTGATCCGATTTGAACATTCCGGAGTTTTGATGAAAAAATTCGCGCTGCACTGGCAAATTCTTGTTGCCTTGGTTTTAGGTGTTTTATATGGACTTTTTTTCAGCGAGCACACACACTATGTTACCTGGTTGGGCGATTTATTTATTCGTGCGCTCAAGATGGTTATCATTCCTCTTATACTTAGTTCAATTATTTCAGGTGTAACCGGAATTGGAAATTTAGAAAACCTGGGCAGACTTGGTTTTAAAACAATGTTTTATTATATCGCCACGAGTACACTTGCCATACTGGTTGGACTCTTCTTCGTGAACCTTTTCGCACCCGGGATAGGGGCTGATCTTGGCTTCCAACAAACAGTTGAGGGACTTGATGCGGCAAACAGGTCTTTTGGTGATACCCTCCTTAATATCATTCCATCGAACATATTCGAATCTTTTGCCAAAGCCGATATGCTAAGTATAATCTTTTTCGCGATATTCTTCGGTTTTTTTATCACACAGGTTGAATCGAAATACACCACATTTCTTTCCGATATGTTCAACGCGGTTTTTGAAGTTATGATGAAGATTACACTTTTTATAATAAAATTTACTCCACTGGGAATATTTGGTATTGTAGCCGGAACTATCGGTGAGCAAGCCGGGGAATCAGGGGCATTACTTGAAATTGGCGGCAGACTTGGAATGTATTCATTTACTGTTTTGATCTCACTTGTATTCCATTCCGTTATAACCCTTCCTCTAATATTAAAAGTATTTGGTAAAGCAGACCCCTTAAAACATTTAAAAGCAATGACAACTCCTTTACTCACTGCTTTTTCAACATCTTCATCAAATGCCACTCTGCCATTAACAATGGAAGCAGTTGAACATAACAGCGGGGTCTCTAATAAAGTAACAAGTTTTACCCTCCCTCTCGGGGCAACAATTAATATGGATGGAACAGCTCTTTACGAGTGTATCGCTGCTATTTTTATAGCGCAGGCGTACGGTATGGATTTAACAATCTTCCAACAGTTTATCGTGGTTGTAACTGCTTTGCTCGCTTCGATTGGTGCTGCCGGAATACCGATGGCCGGACTTGTAATGATTACCGTTATTTTATCAGCTATCGGACTTCCTCTCGAGGGTGTTGGACTTATACTTGCCGTTGACAGGCCTCTTGACATGTGCAGAACCACAGTGAACGTGTGGAGCGATAGCTGCGGTGCGGCAATTATTGCAAAAACTGAGGGTGAAGAATTAAAAATTTAATGGAATATTTGAATTTAAAATGATAATTTCTTCTTCGAATGATATTATGATCACTGAAAATATGGATGTGTATGACTAAAGCAGCAAGGATTGCGATCGTTTTTTTTGCTTGTGTACTTTTTTTCGCCTGTGAAGATAATTTACGGGAAAATTTAGAGGTGCAAAAAAAGGAACTGAAGAAAGTTGCACATGATGTAAATTCCGATTTTGTGGTTATTAGAGAAGAAGTTAAAAAAATTGCCGATTTTACTCTTGAACTGTATATAAATCAGGACAAATATGTAAAAAAAGAGGACAGGTCGAAATACAGGTTCTCTGATAATGGTATCTTTTACAAGTATGAAAATGATGGTCTTTCGGCAGTTTATATTTCCGGTGCTTCACCGATTACCGAAAGTGTGAAAAACATCGTTTATTTTACAGCACCTTTAGATACCATGTTTATATCAATTATCAATTCCCTCTCGGAAGTTGCTCAGGTTTACTATAACGATAAACATTCGTATAACAGAATTTACCCCTTCATTGATGTACTCACTCAATACGGACCCAAACTTGAAATACCCACATTTAATTTTTACTATCTTGCAGATTCGGTAAATAACCCGGAACGAAATGCAGTATGGGTTAATGAACCTTATGTTGACCCTGCCGGAAGGGGGTGGATGGTTTCTGCGATTGCGCCTGTTTATTATAATGGTGAGATGGTGGGCGTTCCGGGTATTGACGTAACAATTAACACTATAATTAACAGGTATTTATCCAACTCGCACAGTGAGCTTGTAATCGTAGATAACACCGGTGTGCTTGTTGCCGCAGAGGAAACCTCAGTAAACCGCCTTTATCTTCCCCCGTTAAAAGACCACAAGTATGTTGAAACTATCAAAAGTGATAAGTTTAGAAAAGATGACTATAATCTGTTGAAAAGTAAAAACAATATGGTTAGGGAATTAGCCGATAAAATTATACTCCAGAATCTTACAAATATTGATTTTACAGTTGAAAATGAAAAGTATTTAGTCATCACCGAAAATATTGAAGAAGTAGATTGGAAAATATTCAAGATGCTTAAAAAATAGTGGCAGGGTATTTGATAAACTTACTTAAAGTCTTTTATCTTTAATGGTGTGGTATTTTTAGTTACATTATTTTGGTTAATATTTTTACAATGAAGACAATTTTTAGTAAATATATTAAATTTGTACTATTTTTACCGGATGGAATTAATCATACTGTATAGAATTGAATGAGGATTAATCATGACACGCAATTTTTTAACATTTATTGTTTTTATTTGCCTTTTGGGGAGTTTAAACGCAAAAAATTTGTTCCCGGCACAGGCAGATACCGCACAATATCTTAAAAATCCGAATTATCAATATGAGATTGCTCTTTACGAAACATATAAAACCAAACAGGCCGATATTGTTATGCTTGGGAATTCAATCACGCATGGCGCAAACTGGAACCAGCTGCTTGGCAGAAATGATGTTATTGAAATGGGTATTCCCAGTGATATAGTAGAAGGCATGCTGAATCGCCTTAACTTTGTTTACGAGCTTGAACCCAAAATAGTTTTTATCCTGGGAGGAATAAATGATATTTATTCTTGGATTCCGCTTGAAACAATTATGGTAAACTATATACAAATTGTAAAAAATTTGCAGGCACGAGGCATTAAGCCGGTTATTCAATCCGTTCTGTATGCCGGGGAGTTATGGCCTGCTTCTGCTGAAAGAAATACACAGGTTACAAAATTTAATAATATGCTTAAACAATTCGCCGATAAAAACGGCATTACGTATGTTGATCTTAACAAAACCATGTCAAAAGGGACATTCCTTAGACCGGAATATTCCCGAGACGCACTTCACCTCAACGCAAAAGGTTTTCACGCGTGGGTTAAAGAAATAGAAAACGTTTTACTTAACGCAGGAATTTAAAAATATCAGGAGATAGATTTTGGAAAAGTCAAATCTAAATAAGGTTGTTTTATTAGTTCTCTTCACGATTATTCTTTTACTTCCATTATCGCTAATCCCGGATCATACGTCCGTATTAGGTGTGGAAATTAAAAAAGTTGATATACTTTCAGATCTTAAATCGGAAGATGATTCAAACAAGCAAAATGAATTCGAATACAAGTACGAATACGAATATGATTCAGGCACCAGTTCGGAAGACCAGTCGTTTTTGATAATACAACGTGAAAATGTTTTATTGGCAGGTCCTTCATTTTTAAAAGTATTTGATAATTTTTTCAATACCGCTAAAGATGCTGTAGGTTTTTCACCGAAAGTTGATACTAAAAAAATACCTATCCAGGGTAATGTTGCTCAGATGAAACATTTTTTCGATGCTCTTAAAAATTCTAAAAGAGAGCAAGTAAGAATTATGCATCTGGGAGATTCTATAATTGGCGGTGATCTCATCTCCATGGATTTACGTCAAAACTTACAGAAAGTTTTCGGTGGTTCTTCTGTTGGTTTTATGAGAATAACTTCGGAAGATATAAAATTTCGTATGACGACGAAGCATTCATTTTCTGATACCTGGAGAACTGTAGAGTATAATCGTAACCTCAGGAAGCTGCCCATAGGTATCGGCGGTGATGTTTTTATTCCCAAATCAGCTGCTTGGGTTGAGTATGAAACTACTGCGCATTACCCTGATCTCAATGGGTATCGCACCGTGAAGGTTTATTATAGTAATGCAAAACCTTCATCAATTAAATATTCTTTTGATGGTGGTGCCAGTCAGAGTGCTGCTTTGGTAGAAGGCGATGATGTAAAAGAACTAGTTTTGAATGCTCCATCGGTTGCTAAAAAAGTACGCATAGAGTTTCCTGTTGCTGAACAGGCTTATTTTTATGGTGTAAGCCTTGAAAACGGACCCGGAGTTTATGTTGACAATATGTCATTTGAAGGACAATCCGGTGAAAAACTTCAGAGAATTGAAACCGATATGGTTAAACAGTTTAACAATTATCTTGATTATGATCTTGTGATCTTCCAGTTTGGCCTTAATGTAATAGACAAGATTGGAAAAGACCCGAAAGAATATGAAACCGAAATGGTGAAAATGATCAATGGTTATAAAAAGGCATTACCTAACGCCAGCTTCCTTCTTTTAGGCGTGAATGACAAGGGTTTTAAACAAGGATCAAAAATTACTACAGATCCTAACGTGCTTACTCTCCTTGCCGTGCAGCAGGCAATTGCCAAGGATGCAGATATCGCGTTCTGGAACTTGTTTGAAGCCATGGGTGGTAAAGAGTCAATGGAAAATTGGGTTAAAGCTAATCCTCCACTTGCTTCAATAGATTATACCCATTTTAATGATCAGGGTGCTCATCTTGTTTCTGAAATGTTAAGTGATGCTATAATTGACTGTTTTAAGCAAAACGGAAAGTGATTTAATAAGGAAACCGCTGAATGGAGAGTACGTTTTTATCCAGACTGTTAGATTTATTACAATATAATCCTGAAGCACCAATGCTGTTCAACAGCGGTTTTTTTCTTTTCTTTTTCTTTTTATGCGTCCTTTTTTACCAGTTTATTGTTCATAATAAAAGGGCCCGGGTACTATTTCTTCTTGCTCTATCCCTCTTTTTCTACTACAAATCAAGCGGGTTTTATTTTGTGCTCGTGATTGTAAGCTCCATTATTGATTTTATCGCCGGTCATGTGATAGATAAAACTGAAAATGGAGTTAAGAAAAAAACTTTTCTGATTATAAGTCTTATAACCAACCTCGGCTTACTTGGTTATTTTAAGTATACAAATTTCCTTATTGATACCGCCAATTCTTTCGGTGCCGGCTTTGGTGCGATGGATATTTTCCTCCCCGTGGGTATCTCGTTTTTTAC
>Ga0209692_10002709_pt1 | contig 18505 bp, 17 predicted proteins | sample tdDd472_FD_187129 | JGI IMG/M metagenome (GOLD analysis project Ga0209692, IMG submission 187129) | Marine sediment microbial communities from the Atlantic coast under amendment with organic carbon and nitrate - tdDd47.2 (SPAdes)... | ecosystem: Environmental > Aquatic > Marine > Coastal >...
TGGGTTTTTTATTTTTAGAGTTTAATCTAAAAAGATGAAGGTGTAGTGAGAAGGAGTAGCTGCTATCAATTATGCATTTCTTGATTAGGATTTTCAGTTATCAGTTACATGCTTTAATGGAATTATTGTTCTCGCTCAATTGGATAGAACAACTTTAGCCACTGCGAACAGCTTCTAAGCAGTAGGTTCCAGCGGTTCGTCGATACGATTCGAGTCCTGCCTGCGCGGCCCGGGTAGAATCACTTGAAAAAGCCCACTTAATTGCAAATAGAGTGGGTTTTTTATTTTAAGAGTTTAATCTAAAAAGATGAAGGTGTAGTGAGAAGGAGTAGCTGCTATCAATTATGCATTTCTTGATTAGGATTTTCAGTTATAAGTTACATGCTTTAATGGAATTATTGTTCTCGCTCAATTGGATAGAACAACTTTAGCCACTGCGAACAGCTTCTAAGCTGTAGGTTCCAGCGGTTCGTCGATACGATTCGAGTCCTGCCTGCGCGGCCCGGGTGGAATCACTTAGTTACCAAGCACTTACGATGTAAAAATTGTAAGTGCTTTTTTTGTCTTTAAACTATTTACATGCATTTCAAAAATGAAACTTACGGAGCTGATAGTCATTTTGAAATAAGTGTATAGTTATTTTTGGTATTCCTTTTAAGAGTCCTGTTTTTGGCTGGCACTTAAACAAGAAGTACGATTAGTCTTTTTTTTGCTTTTTGTTTTCTAAATACAGTTTGAAATGATGACCTTGACCAAATCTAAAAACATTTAAAACAGTTTTAGGTAATAACAATATCGAATAAGTTAGGGTCAAAGCCATCCAGAAAAGAACTAAATAATTAATTGTGAGTTCTAAAAAGTGAGTATTTCCAATTATCGGAAATACTGGAATCTTCAATTCTTGAATAACTTTTAATAAATATCCGGTGGAGAGAGTTACACCTTGAACCAAAACAGCCCAGGTAAACACTGCCACAATTTTTTGAAAAAACGATGGCTTTAAGCCTTTGGGTCCATTTTTTATTTTACTCAAAGACTTTAAATATTCGGTATTTCCAAATGCGATAATTATTGTCAACCCTGCTAAAGTGAAACCTAGTAAATCAGGTAGTATGGATAAAGCCAAGTCGACTATAATTTGAATAAAATTAAATATATCCATATTGTTTAGCTCACCTCCAATACAAATAGCTAATCCAATAATTATTGATATTCCTAAAGGACTTTTCTTTAGAGAAAAAGAATTGTTTGAATTAAGTATTTTAAGAAGATTCTTTAGAGAACCATCATGCAAATCTTTAATTTCCTGATCATCATTATGTTCCAAATTTTGATCCATTGTTTATGATTGGGTTGGTCGATACAGCGCTAAAAGTTTAATTGCTAGTGCTTTTGCAAAATTATATGTGTCTCTGGAGTCTGAAGACAGCTGAACGTGATCAATTTTTGGATGTTCAACAGTTTTAATAGTTTCCGTTTTATTATCACTATTTACGATTCTAGCAATAGCATTACCATTGTTTTTGGATAGAGCTAATGTGCCTTTTATCAATCTACTATTAACATTAATATTTCCTGATGAATCAGGTTTAGCATTATAATGAAAATTGCTAATTCGCGAATCTTTTAATTCCTCATCCATCCATTCTTCGAATTCATCTCCAAAATCATCATTCGTATATGAAATTAGAACTTCAAGACTTTTTATGCGTTGTGCATCATATATTCTCTGTAAAATGTCTTCGGATGTTTCTACGTTAATTATTAATTCTGAATTGCTGTCAACAATATGACCTAACCCCACTTCTAAAAATTTGTGGATAACATTGTGACTAAATGCACTATCTCTTCTTAAGCATAATCGGTGACAATCAGGGATGAATACGAAATCAACCTCTTTGGCATTAGCATATAGCTCAGGAGGAACGTTGAAAGTAACAATCTCTTTAGTGATTGTATCAATCCAGTCACCTTCGACTTTAGTTGCTCTGGAAAAAGTGCCATAAAAGAACTTCTTATCAGAAGAGAGTTGTAAACGACGAATGAAAATGTATTTATCGCTATGGACTTTAACTTTTAAGTCTGCTTCAAATAATTTTTGAATTAGAGTAGAATAGCGATCTTCAATTTCATTTTGTGTGAAGTATTTAATATTGAAAGTGAAATAAGGTGTTCTGAATGTTCTTTGCTTTCCCATTTTTCCAAATATATGATTAAGAATTTTTAATGTGAATGTACTCCAATCTAATATTTATACAAACCGTATTTATGGATTAAATTTCATTATTTACATAGAGGAGTACATCATTTCAAAAATGAAATCCTGCGCTGTTGACAATCATTTTGAAATCAGTGAATGATTATTTTTGATGTTTCTTATGAGAGTGGTCCCCTAGATTGGAACCCCAAATAAGAATACATTGAATAACATGATTATAAACTATACTTTGCACTTGATAGTCCTATGGATCAACAAGTAAGACAAAGCTTGAAATAATCCTACAATAAAGAAATTGCAATCATCTGTTAGTTGAGGGCTTCTAAATTAGATGTGAATTGGCGATTAATTACCTGTGTGTCCTTGATGTAATGTCTTAATGAGTTTACAATATTTTTGTTTGATGATGAGTATCAGTTCACCTGTGGTGGAATACCAACAGAAGGGAGAGATTTATCCCTCCATCTGCTCAAGCTCTTTGCCCTTGGTTTCATGAACTAATTTGATGACAAAGTAAATTGATACAACAGCGAAGAAAGTGTAGATGCTGTAAGCAAAAGACAGACCTAATGAGCCAAGGAGAATTGGGAAGGTCAAAGTAATCAGAAAATTTGAGGTCCATTGGGCTAAACCTGATACCGCAAGACCTGAGCCACGCAATTGATTGGGAAACATCTCACCGAGCATTACCCACATCACAGGTCCCCAGGATAAGTTGAAGAAGATCACGTATGCATTGGCGGAAATCAATGCTAACAAGCCCATGTTGTCACTGAGTTGAAGGGTGTCGCTGCTTGTGAGCATTCCGGTAGAAAATGCAAAAGCAACCAGTCCAAGCGTAATACTCATTCCTACGGATCCAATAACGAGTAGAGGCTTTCTACCAATGCGATCCACTAATAGCAATGCGGAAATGACTGCAGCAATGCTTAATGCTCCGGAGACAACATTGATTAAAAGTGAGTCACTCTCATCAAAGCCAACTGCCTGCCATAAGACTGCCCCATAGTAAAAGACAACATTGATTCCAACCAATTGCTGGAAAGTGGCCAGGCCAATTCCTATCCAAACAATTGGGCGAATTCTGCCAAGAGTCTTATCATAAAGGTCAGAAAGTTTAGGTTGATGATGGTCTTTGGATAATGAGGCATCTATTTCAGCAACCTTTTGAACTCCAAGTGACCCGTAGAGTTTGGTTAATACTTGGGTAGCCTTTTCTTTCTGCCGGCTTGCAACTAGAAACCTGGGGCTTTCTGGAATGAAGAACAGCAGTATGAAAAATAATCCTGCCGGTATCAATTCCATCCAAAACATCCATCGCCAGGTCTCAAAATCCATCCAAAGGATATTTTCTGCTGACCCTGAGAAATAGGCCAGTATGTAGTTGCTTAGAAACGAGAAAAACAACCCGGAAATGATGGCAATCTGTTGGGTGGTGGCAAGTGCTCCGCGGTATTGGGCAGGAGCGATCTCACTGATGTACGCTGGTGCCATTACAGAAGCAGCTCCTACGGCAAGGCCACCAATGATCCGGTAAACGATGAATTCAGGAGAACTGGTAGCTATACCGGAACCCCATGCTGATATGGTGAAGAAAACAGCTGATATGATCAGCATGGATCTTCTGCCGTACTTATCGGCCAGTCGTCCAGCAAAAAAAGCACCCACGGCACATCCCAGGAGCATTGATGCTACATTGAAACCGCTACCAAAATCTTTGGTATCAAAAGCTGATTCCAGCCCCTTTACAGTTCCGTTGATCACTCCGCTATCAAAGCCAAACAGAAACCCGCCGAGGGTTGCTACCAGTGTGATCATTAAAATGTAGAATTTGTTAGTGTCCTGTTGATTTGCCATGGGTGATTAGGTTTGGGTTTTAGATAAATTGGTGCCAAGAAAAAGGTTTTTCGATTGAAAGATTTACCTCTATATCACCCTTAAATTCCCTAAAGGGAAGATTTTGTAACTCCCTTTAGGGTTGGGGTAATTTTAAGGAATTGTGAAAAACCTTTTTTCAAAGCATTTTAACATATACTTTGTCAATTTTGGAATTTCAGTTCTTAGATGAATTGATTCAGGATGTTTTCATACATTTCCTGCTTACCGCTGATTTGCTGAGGCTCTCCATTGGCATTGGCAAGTGCAGACAGATCTTGTAGCTCGAGTTTTCCATTCTCAAATTCCTGGCCTTTTCCGGTGTTGAAGGTTGCGTATCTTTCTGCTTTTAGCTTTGGATATTGTGAGCTTTGCAGCAGATTATCTGCAATCATCAACGCTCTGGCAAATATGTCCATGCCACCAATATGTGCGTGGAAGAGATCGTCCAGGTCTGTGGAATTTCTTCTGGTCTTTGCATCGAAGTTGATGCCACCACCTTGCAAGCCTCCGGCTTCCAGGAATACAATCATGGTTTCTACCAGCTCATAGATATTGTTTGGAAACTGGTCAGTATCCCATCCATTTTGGTAGTCTCCACGGTTGGCATCCATACTGCCCAATAGTCCTGCATTGGCGGCAATCTGTACTTCATGCTGGAATGTGTGCTGAGCAAGTGTCGCGTGATTCACTTCCAGGTTCAATTTGAAATCATCCATCAAACCATACTCTCTCAGGAACCCAATCACAGTTGCAGCATCAAAATCATATTGATGTTTGGTAGGCTCCATTGGTTTAGGCTCAATGAGGAAATTGCCTTTAAAGCCCTGACTTCTCGCATAGTCTTTGGCCATGTGAAGGAATTGTGCCAGATGATCGAGCTCTTTTTTCATGTTTGTATTGAGCAAACTCATATATCCTTCGCGTCCTCCCCAGAACACATAATTTTCACCTCCTAGCTTGATTGTTGCATCCAGGGCATTTTTGACCTGAGCTCCTGCGTATGCCACCACATTGAAGTCGGGGTTCGTAGATGCTCCATTCATGTAGCGAGGATTTGAGAAAAGATTGGCTGTTCCCCAAAGGAGTTTTACACCAGATGCAGCTTGTTTTTCTTTTGCATAATCTGTAATCTTTTCCAATCGGCTGGTTGATTCGCTTAAGGTTGCACCTTCGTCGATCAGGTCAAAATCGTGGAAACAATAATAGGGGATGCCTATTTTGGTGATGAACTCAAATGCCGCATCCATTTTGTCTTTGGCATTTTGGAGTGGATCTGTAGCTACTGCCCATGGGAAATTCTTCACCCCAGGACCAAATGGGTCGCCACCTGTGTTGCAGAGCGTATGCCAATAAGCAACAGCAAACCTGAAATGGTCTTTCAGTTTTTTTCCAGCGACTACTTTGTTTTCATCATAATATTTGAATGCGAGTGGATTGTCCGACTCTTTGCCTTCAAACTTGATTTTTTCAATTCCTTTGAAATACTCTTTGTTTCCGATTGTTATTGTACTCATGATCTATTGATTTCTATTCACTGATTATTTTCTCTAAATCCTGCCTCCATTGCTGGTAGGCCAATTGATATGCTTCTTTATTGGATTGTGGTTCATAAGTTTTCAAAATTTTGTCTCCGGACATGGCTTCCTTCAGACTGTTGAAATGTCCCACGGTCTTACCTACGGCACGTGCAGCTCCTACAGCTCCGGTGGTTTCCACCATCTCAATATTGCCTTGCATGAGTGTAGCGATGGTTTCACTGAATATGCCCGATTGGAACAGGTTATCGTTGCCCACACGCATGGAGCTGATGTTCATTCCCATTTCATTCATTATTTCAATGCCATAGTTGAATGAAAAGGCGATACCTTCCAGTGAAGCACGATAAAGGTGCTCTTTGGTGTGTCGGTTGAATTGTAGCCCGGAGATATGCGATCCAATATCTTTATTGGCCAATATTCGCTCAGCTCCATTTCCAAACGGAAGCATTCTTAACCCATCAGATCCGATTGGAATGCCGGATATCGCACTTTCCATATCCGTGTAAGAAGTGCCCTTTGGAGCAACTTCCTGATTGATCCATCGGTACTGAATTCCAGACCCATTGATGCAAAGCAATACACCAATATTGGGGGTTTCTTCCGTGTAATTCACATGCGCAAATGAATTGACTCTGTTTTGAGCATCATACAGAGGCTCTTGATGCACTCCATAAACCACACCCGATGTGCCACCTGTTCCGGCTACTTCTCCAGCTTGCAATACGCCTAGTGACATGGCGTTATTCGGTTGGTCACCTGCACGATACCCTACAGGAATACCTTTTTTGATTCCAAGTTGATTGGCAGCTTTTTCGGTTACCAGGCCTTGTACAGAAAATGTAGGACGGATTTCAGGAATCAAGTCCTGATCAAAGCCCATGTTCTGTAAAAGTTCTTGCGAAGGAGTGTTGGTAGTGAAGTCCCAAAGAATTCCTTCCGATAGTCCGGGAATCGTAGTGTTAAGATCGCCAGTGAGCTTCATTGCTATGAAATCCCCTGGCAACATGATTTTATAAATTTTGCTATAAATCTCCGGTTCGTTTTCCTTGACCCATTTCAATTTGGAGGCCGTGAAGTTGCCAGGCGAATTGAGTAGATGCTCAAAACACTGCTGATGACCAATGGTGTCGAAGGCTTTTTCTCCGATACCAACTGCACGACTGTCACACCAAATGATAGACGGTCTCAGAACATAAAGATCTTTGTCTACAATCACCAGCCCATGCATCTGATAGGAAATCCCGATACCTTCAATGAGCTGAGGATTGATGTCTGCTTCTTTGATAGCTTTTTGAGTAGCCAATACCAGGTTGTCCCACCATGATTCCGGGTTTTGTTCAGCCCATCCGGGTTGAGGGCTGGAAATAGTCATTTCTTTTTCCGGGTAATTAACAATCGCAACAGGAGTGTTAGTTGCCCCATCAAGGATGGCTGCTTTGATACTTGAGCTACCTATATCAAATCCAAGGAAATACATATTTGTTGAATATTTAAAACGAATATACAACATATAGTTAAAATGACTATAAGTATCTTATTTATTATTTTTGATTTTTATTCTAACCTTTACCGGAATATGAGTGATAAGATTATGGAAGACCTTTCCATAGACTGTGTGATTTTTGGTTTTGATGGAGAGCTGAAAGTGTTGCTGGTCAAACATGGAGAGGGAATTAGTAAGGGCAAATGGGCTTTGCCTGGTGGCTGGATCACCTATGATGAGTCTCTGGATGAGGCGGCCAACAGAGTCTTGTTTTTGCTGACCGGAATGGACAGTGTGTTTTTGGAACAACTCAGAGCTTTTGGAGCCGTCAATAGATTTCCTGATAAGCGTGTGATTACAGTAGCTTACTATTCATTGATCAAGGCATCCGATTATGAATTAATGCCTGGATTTACAGCGTCTGAGGTGCGCTGGTTTTCTCCTTCAGAAATAGGAGAGTTACCCTATGATCATCGTGAAATCCTGGATTATGCTTTTTCACAATTGCGGAAGAAAGTTCGTCAGGAACCGATTGGTTTCAACCTCCTTCCTGAAAAGTTTACCTTATTACAATTGCAAACACTTTACGAATCAGCGCTACAGATCAAACTGGACAAGCCGAATTTCCGTCGCAAGATATTGGGCATGAACCTGCTGGTGGACTGTGGTGAAAAGCAGGATAATGTCTCGCATCGGGCAGCGAAGCTCTATCGATTTGATGAGGAGGTTTATAATTCTTTGAAGGAGGATAAGTTTGTATTGGATTTGTAAATGAAATCGAAGAGATCGCTGTGAACGCAGTGAAAGTTAAAAGATAGCATTGTTTTCGGTTTCTTAGACATTAAAAACCCGCTTACTCTGTTAAAAGCGGGTTCATACTTTCATTCATACTGATTACCCAAGCATTTTACCATCCAGCAACTGCTTGTAAAGAATGGTCTGTTTTTCCGTAATAGCCATCAGCTTTTCTTTGCTATCTTCCAGCTCCCGGTTTCTTTCTTCTATCGATATATTTTTTTGTTTCAGCACCTGGGATAGTTTCTGGAGTTTAGCGTTCAGCAACTTCATTTGATCCATGTTTTCGGAAATTTCTTTCGACCTCAAGGCTTCCAAAATGGTCATATTCCTGAACCTGTATGCCCAGTAACCACAGATGATCACAACTGTTGCTGCCAGACCTGTATGGAAAATAAAAGTCTGTAAATCCATGTATTGCAGCTGTGTGAAATAAATATCCGGTATACCAGAATATTGCAGGTAAGCAAATGTAGCATGATGGACAACCACAACAGCAATCAATGGAATCTGTAGTTTCCAGTTTTGGTAAACTATTAGTATCGCACTGCCAATAAAGGCGAAAAAGTGCATTTCAAATAGTCCATGCATCTGATAGATGTAAGAACCCACAAAAACTCCCAGAAATCCACTGGCTGTATATCTGTGCAGTGAATGGTTAGGGAAGATGAGCTTGGTTACAAACCAGCTGATGATCGCTAAAGTCCCAATAGCAATACCTATGATCCATGTGTCGTAAAAAATTGAAATAGCCACTCCAAAGACGGCATAGAGTGATAGAAAGCCAAACATAATTTTGTCGGCACTTTGGTTCATTTTTAGCGTTATCTCGTTTTCGCTGTTGATGATTGAGTTAGTCATATAAAGAGTAGTAATTAGTTTCAATACCACATCCGTAGGCAATGTTTGCCAATGGACCAAAATCAGGGGGAGGAGCAGACTGCCAGAGACTGTCCAATGCCATCTGAGCGTAGTTACTCAGCGGATCCGTGCAGTACCTGGCTTTGTTGTAGTTGCCCCGAAAATATAGCTTGCGGTCCTCAGTGATAATCACGGCCTGAGGAGTGGAGTAAACTCCTGTTTTAATCGCAAATTCTTTGTTGATGTCCTGAATGATCTTTGTTTCACCTTCGAAGTAAGCTCTTGCTTCTTCAAGGTCATCCTCTGCTGGCACGACCACATAGAAGTCCATCCGATCTTCAAATGTTCTTTTCAGTTGGTTAAAATGTTTCAGGTTGAACCGGGAGCAGGGACAGTTCGTCGTAAAGAAGTGATAGAACACAGGCTTTTCAAGTCTCGGAGAGGTGGTGTCACCTACATAGACTTTTTCATTAACATAAATCTCCCGATAGCCCTCAGGAACAGGAGTGGGTTGAGTGTACTTTAATTCAGTCTGCCAGAAGAGCCACACAATGGTTGCTCCAATTGCGGCCAGAAAGACCGAAGCTATTAGAATTCGCATTCAGTGAAATAATTATGCTTATGTTGTGTTGTTTTCAATACCGAGCAGATCCTGTTCGATAAGTGTCATGATCACATTTTTTTTTGTGAGCGACATACGTACGAACTAACCTGCTGAATTGGATTTATTTTTTTAAAAAATATTCGGGTTGGTATGTCTGAACTGATGGAGATGGGAATTAACTAAGTGATGAAGATGGATATTTGGCGCTGGCCAATTAATCATGTTGATTTAGAATAAGTTCTATTTGAAATCTTGATGCTCGATGAATTATACACATTGCATAATTCGAGTTTATCAGCAGGATCTTGAGGCGGATTTTCTATTGAAGGATTTTAAGGAGTAGGGTTAGCTTATTTTCGTATTTATGTTTCGAGAGGCCTGATTTGAAAGCGTTTATCGATGAAGTTCACAACTATTAAAAATCAGAAAATTCCTACTGCCAGCTCCAGCCAAATAAGTAAGAATGCACCCAGGACAACCAGAATATAAATGATTATCTTAGTGGTTTTCTTGACTCTTCTAAGGATCATCTCACAGATCAACCCCGTTCCCAAAAGCAGAGACCCCATCACGACAAAGTCTAATACCGACCAATTTACTTCATCAATGAACTGCATGGCTACAAAGGGGACGAGTAACGGTACAGCTATAAAAGCGAGAAGTCTTTTGTTTTTCACCCTTACTACTCCTTAATCAACCTTTTACTTACTGAGTTTTTTGAATCTTTCAAGGTTAGGATATAAATGCCTTTTGGGAATGGGCTTACATCAATGGAATGATCGCGATTGTTCCAACCATTTTTGAAATACATCAACTTTCCATTCAGACTGTAAATAGAAACATCATATGATTTGCTATTGGATCTAAGGTTCAAATTCAGTTGGTCCTTGATTGGGTTAGGGTATACCTTCACCAGCTCATCAACTGAAGGAGTCTCCAGAATTGCAGTCACATTGATCGTTAGTGTATAAGGTTGACTGTCATCAGTACCATCGTTTACTGTCACTATCACATCCAGGGAGCCAACAAAACCTTGAGAAGGAGTTACCTGATCTCCTGAAGCCAAGTAGTTCTCTCCATCAGCAATAGATAGAGTAAAATCATCAGGGAATTGATTATCAGGATCTTCTACAGTCAGATCATTGATAGGGATGGTTACAGGAGTTCCTTGAGTTGTGGACAAGGAAGTGGTAATTCCCTTAATCACAGGAGGATCATTGACAGGAGTGACCTCAATGCTTAAATTGAAAGGTTCACTATCATCAGTACCATCATTGACAATGACCGGAATAGTGAGAGTGCCATTAAAATCCTGTCCTGGTATTATCTGATCTCCCATGATAGAGTAATTGTCTGTCCCTTGAGTGATAATCAACTGAAAATCATCAGGGAAACTATTGTCAGGATCATCTATGATCAGATCGTTGATGGATAATGTAAGTGCAGTCTCTTCCGGTGTAGTGTATGAGGAGGTAACTCCGGTAATTACAGGGATATCATTCACCGGAGTGACATTCACAATCAAGGTGAATTCATTACTATCATCCTTCCCGTCATTTACTTTGGCAGTAATGCTCAATTCTCCATTGAAGTTTAATTCAGGGGTAACCATGTTTTCAGACAGTGTATAATGGTCACCTTCTAAAAGTATCAGTGAGAAATCATCTGGATAAGTATTGTCCAAATCAGTCACTGTGAAGTCATCTAATGTGATTTCAATAGGTGTATCTTCCGGTGTTTCAAGCACACTTGAACCTGTAATGACAGGAATTGCATTGGTAAGTGTAATTTTTGCAGCGCCAAATCTGACTTGACTGTCTACAGAACTAAACGGTCCGAAAATGTAAGCACTCTCTGCATCATCGCTGATAAGGAATTTTGATACCTGATATCCTTCGATATTGAACGATAAGCCTCCATTAGTTCCGTCATTGAGTTTAATGTCAGAAACTCCCACAACTGAATTGCCATTTACTTCAGAAAAAACACCACTTATTAACAGCTCCTTTTCATTTAATACACTGATTTGGGTGTATAGAGACGTATTATCTGTTGCTCCTGAAGTGATCACAGTGGAGGTACTATCAGATACGTTTCCGGAATTATCAATCATGTAGAGTGCATTTTCTGTCCATGGGCCATTACTGATAGTAAAGTAGCCTCCAGCAGCAATTTGGGTGTCCGATATTCTTGCAATAGCATTAATATTGGCAGAAAGGCCGTCCGCGTTATAACCGCTTATTACTGTGCCAGTATTGTCAATCCTGTAGACGAATCCATTCTCTCCAATGATTCCACCACCAACTATAAAACCGCCAGAGAGATCCGGAGTTATGGTTTCGATGTTGAAGTTATCTACAAATTGGCCTGATGTGCTAAATCCTGTTTTGATCGAACCATCTGAATTGAGCTGTACAATTTCCTTGTCACTTTGAACAGTAATATTGTCATTAGCATCAACAAGTATATTTTCGGTCTGACTAAAAAATGCTGACTGGAAGGAGTGATCCAGGCTTCCATCCGTATTAAGCCTTTTTGAATAACCGGACTGAAAACTCCCACCGATAATGAGCTTTCCATCTGATTGTATTGCTATGGATCGTTGACGTGTTGGGTTAATCGAAGGATCCAAATTAAAGGATTTATCCAGGGTTCCATCATTGTTGAGTCTTGCTACAAATCGGCAGTCTGTACCATTGACTCTGGTGAAGTCTCCAAACAAAACCATTTTTCCATCACTTTGAGTCAAAGCATCGTAGATATAGGCCACACTCCCCAACCAAGGCTTCACGTTGCTGTCTACGGTTCCATCTTGATTAAGTGCTGCAAACCCGGGAGATACAACATCTTGAACGTTCTCAAAATATCCTCCAATGATAATCTTGTCATTCGTTTCTCCAATATGGAACTGGCCGAAACCCTCCAAACCCATTATGTCTGACTGGGTAAAAGTATTATCTTTAGTTCCGTCAGCATTAAGTCTCATAATAGTATAGCCAACGCTCAGGGTTTTTGAAGTACCACCGACAATGAGTTTGCCATCGTTTTGCTCTACGATTTGAGTGACTGAAGAGATTTGCCCAGATACTGCACCAAGGTTGAAACTATTATCAGTAGATCCGTCAGCATTGAGACGAATAAGACCTCCTGAGGTATTGATGCCATTAAAGGAATTGAAATCTCCGGAAATCAGCAGTTTACCGTCGGACAGCTCCACAGCATTGATAACGGCATTGTCATCACAGGTAGCTACAAATGACTCATCAATGCTACCATCTGTGTTGAGCTTCACTATACCAGATTTAGATATATTGCTATAAGTGGAGAATTTGCCTAAGGCCAGCAAACGATTATCAGAGAGTAATATTACTTTGTTGATTTCATTGTCAGCTACTCCTTCATTGAAAGTATTTACAAAAGATCCATCAGTACCTAACCTCCGGATTACATATCCTGATCTGCTGTTTTCATAACCATAAATAAGGTATGATTTGGAATCAAATAGTACTCCTGCGATATACGATATCTTGTCAGCATTGAAGTTGGTGTAGGCTTCTCCCTGGAAGTTGACGAGTTTTAATCCCTGATCATTGAGTAAAAGTATAATAGACGTATCACCAGCAACTACCGATGTAATGTTATCTCTCATGAAATGCTCTGGATTGAAAGTTTTGTCCAATGTTCCGTCCACATTGATTCTGGCGAATTGCCCGATGGGTTCACCATTGGCAAAGGAAAGGTCTCTGCCTCCAACCAAAATTTTACCATCTGACTGAATATCCAATGCAGAAATGTATGGTGGCTTAATGAGAGAGGGGGTGAACTCATCCACCAGTTTTTGGCTGAAAAGATTAATTTGAGAAAATAAAAGAAAGGTGAGGGTGAAAGCTAAAGGCAGTCTCATGAGGTAGTTGTCAAACGATGAAAAATGATTTTTATGTAGCTTCCAGTCAGCAGCTAGTCACGAAATAGACTATAACCGTAAGCTGGGCTAATTTATACTTGCCGCCATTGTGAAACAAATTTGTTTTAGAAATATATATGGTATAGTATGTGAATTACTTGCTTTTATGAACTCAATTATTGCCCAACCTGATATTCATATTGATTTCAAAGTTGCTTTTTGCTTTCTCGGTTCCAGGCTGTATTTTTTGGTAACCAGAAGAATACACAATTCCCATGATCTTGATGGTTCTGTTCAGGTTGATGCCGGCAATGAAGTTGGCATAATTGCTGCCATCCGTGATTCGGTAGGTGCCTCCGAGCCACACGTATTTGTATAGCAGTAGCATTGGATTGATGTCCCAGACCAGGTGGTATTCGTTGACAGACAGATAAGAGGAAGGTACAAACTGAATTTTTGAGAAGTCAAACTTGTATTGACCATAAGCGGTCAGGTATCCGTAGTTTCTTACTGCGTTATTGTTTACATCTTCGATTTTTGACTTGAATAAGTTTCGTATGCCGATTCCTCCCTGAAATCTTTGGGTTTTATAAGCAACTCCAAAATCCATATCAAACGCCCTGGAAGTAGTGGTAGTTAAATAAATTGGATTCGCGGGATAATAATAGAATAGTGTGGTGTAATCAGAAGTTTTGGACAGATAAGATAACCCCATTCCAACACTCAGCTTCTTACCCTCATTCAGCTGAAACTGATAGCTGTAAAGTGCTTTGGTATAGACTTTTGTAGTGATTCCGATTTGTTGGTTTTCGAATATCAGGCCAACTCCACTTTTGAGCTTACTGAGTTGGTTTTCATAGGAAAGCATCACGTCAGACGGATGCCCCTTTACTTTACTATTGAGCGCCCTGTATCCGAAATTAAACTCCTGTGATCCGCTAAGACCTGTTGCTGCAGGGTTGATGATTTTCCAGTTATTCAGATAAAGACCAAATGGGGTAGAGGCCTGTGCCAGGACTATGCTCTGATAGCAGAAAACAAGCAAGCCAAAAAGTACGAGACGTTTATTTGAACAAGACATAGGCGAGTGAGAATTGAAATGTTCTATTTTGATATTTATCTGATGAAAATTGTGAAGTGGATGTATCGGTGAGCCCGAGATTGTATCGGGCCTCAATGGCTGCCCTTGGTGAGATGTCTACGCCAATCCCCAGGCAGACAGCAAAATCAAAATTCTGAACCTGGCTGGTAATGTTTTGCTTCTTGTTGTTCACCTCTGCATTGGCAACCAAAGGAGTGCCAACCTGCACACCCAGGTCAGCAAAAAAAGGCGTATTGGGTTTATACTGCAGCATCACGGGTACATTGAGGTACCAGTAGGAGTTTTGAGCCCCACTTTTTTTTAATCCCTGATTGGACAAAACCATTTCAGGCTTCAGCTTCAGGTGTCTGGTGAGTTTCAAGGAACTGAAAATACCAATATTTACGCCGGCTCTGGGAGCTGTGTCTTGTGTATACCCACTAATAGATGAAACATTCAATCCTCCTTTTACACCAAAAGGAGAGATTTGGGCATTGGAGCAAAGCGAAACCGAAAATAGGATGACTAATGAGGTGATAATGCTCTTCATTGGCGGTAAAGTGATAGTTAGGTCCAGTAGGTTTTACCCAAGGGTAAACCCAGACAAAGCAATGCTTTCGTCTGCCTTCTGGGCAAATTATGCACTCATGCATAATTTGGGTTTGAGCGAATTTACAGTTACCGCCATTATGAAACAAAACATTTATTGTTATAATAGTCTTTTTGATATCTGATAAGGTTTTGATACCGAATGCTATAGAATGAGCCTTGGCACAAACCACATGTGTTTTGAGGTCGGAACAGCTGATGTTTAAGTAGCTGAAGCCTTATCAAAACCTACAGACTCTCTGTATAACTGTGGAGATACGTTTGCATTCTTTTTGAAGAAGCGGCTGAAATAATACTCATCGCTGTAGCCCAGTTCATAAGCTATTTCTTTTACCGATTTGTTGGTGAGATACAGTTCCCTTTTTGCTTCTATAATGATGCGTTCTGAGATCATATCCGTCAGCGTTTTGTTGAAATGGGTCTTGGTCAGCTTGGTGAGTGCTTTTGGGGTAATGGAGAGCATGTCCGCATAGTCGCTGGCAGTATGCTTGGTGGTGTAATGAGCTTCAATATAGTTTTTCAGATTTTGCAGAATAAAGGGTTCCTTGTTCTCCTTGCTCACTTTCTGCGCATCTTCCTGCTGCTCTGTTTTAAGCCTGGAGGCAGAAATCAGAAATATCTTGAGATACGAAATCAGCAATTCATATTGCGCCAGGGCAGGGTTTTGTATTTCACTTTCGAACTGTCCAATGACCATTTCAAAGTTGGCTTTTGTCTTATCATCCACCCGGACTAAAGGAGGGCTGTATATGTTGTTGAACAGTACACCATTGCATGCTACCTCATGATGATGCTTGTGGATACAAAAGAAATCAGGATGGAAGTTGATCACCAGTCCACTTATGGCTGTATCAACCTCAAAGACAAAAGGTTGGTATGGCGAAAATGAGAACAGGGTGTTTTCTGTCAATGGATAGGTTGAAAAATCTGCTTTTACATTTCCACTTCCTTGTTTTACCCAAATCAGTGAGTAGTAGTTGAGCCTTTGGATTTCATCAAATGGATTGTCCTTTTCAAAATGAGATAGCTTAAAGGCCAAATTACCAGTCTGAGGGTTGATTAAAGTAAAATTGTCTTTTTGATCCATTGGGCCGTGTTAGATTATCCTTCTGTCGCTCTCTTTTATTTTTAGATCATTGATGCTGGCAAAACGTTTCTGCATCAATCCATTTTCGTCAAATTCCCAAAGCTCATTTCCATAGGCTCTGTACCATTGGTTGTTTTCATCTTGAAATTCATACTCAAACCGTACAGCCATTCGGTTTTCTCTGAATCCCCAAAGTTCCTTTTTTAATCTGTAATTCCTTTCCTTTTTCCATTTCTCCGTCAGGAAACGGACAATTTGATCACGCCCTTTGATGAATTGCGTACGGTTTCTCCATTCAGAATCTGCAGTATAGGCTTTTGATACGCTTATTGGGTCTTTGCTGTTCCAGGCATCTTCTGCTTTCCGGACTTTCTCCTGTGCGGTCTCCATCGTAAAGGGTGGAATCGGATATCTTTTTTCTTCTTGGTTCATTTCTGTTGATTTTGCTTTGAATGAAAAGAGGGAAGGTGAAGGACACCTTTCCCACTTTTGATTTTTACAAGCTTGCCGCTAAAGGAAAGTCGACAGTTATTTTTGTCAGGTTGTGCAAATAGTTCATTGCTGTCTTATCACTTACCTGCAAGATCAGATCAACAAGGTTTTCCCGTGTATAGCCTTGGGCGAAGAAGTCTTCAACATTCTCGTCACTGGCATTGCCTCTGTTTCGGGTGATGTCTGCCGCCAGTTTGACCAAAGCGTTCAATTTGGCATTGTCGCTATGCCCTTTGCGGATATTCAATAGTTGATTGTCATCAAACCCATTCATTTTGCCCAGTACCAGGTGTGCACTTTGACAATAGATACACTCGTTTACCTGGCTGACCACCAGGTTGATAGCTTCTTTTTCCTTGTTGGATAATGAGGTTTTGGCGTTTTGAAAATCCAAATACCTTTTCAGACCATTGTCGGAATAGCCAATTGTCGCATATAGGTTGGGAACAAAACCCAATGCTTTCTCCAGGTTGTCAAAAATCTCCCGATTGATCGGGGATACTTCGGTTTTAGTGGGGACATTAAATTCCACGGTTTGTACATTTTCCATCTGTCATGATTTAGTGTTATTCGCCATTATTGACAATGCAAAGGTGAATTGATTGCCAGCGCTATGAAATGGACAGATTTCGTGAATGAATGGATGATTTTCCAGGTGTTGATAAGGGAAGTGGCGTCAATCTATTGGGTAGAGATTGGGTTTTAGTAAGTCCTTTTACTTTGGCTTTACATAAATCTTATGCTTGCTGAATGCGTTTGGAAGATATTCATCGGGTAGTTTTCCTGGAAGTTCACGGGTTTCTTCCTCAAACGCTTTCAAATATATTTCCCAGTTGGCTATTTCATCCGGAGGGACGAGTGCGATGAACTGATCAGTACGTCGAATGATAAAAGACTGTCGGATAGAGGTTAAGAGTGTATCACCATGAACCATGTACGTGCCTGTTTTTCGTTTTCTTCGGCCATACATGTCTGAGAAAGAGCTTCTTTCGATTTCTCCTATGTCTGTAAGTGTGAGGTATTCAAAATTGAAACCATCGCCATATGAGTAGACACCTATAAAGTCTGTATCCTGAACGTCACTAAAAAGTAAGCTGATGATAAGAAGGAATGTCATGGTGGGGAGGTTTAGATTGGGTTTTACTCAACTTTGACTAAGTCATTAGGAAGTTGAAGGATGTATTGTGATCCATTGAAAACCCCAATTTGGGTCCAGTTATTATCGGTATCAGGAATCCCCATTTCCATTATTAACACTGGTTTTTTACGGTGACTCAAAGGAGTAATTATGAAATCCCACATCACATATTCATCTTGAAGGATCTCATTTAGTACCGTATTTTTTTGATTATAAGATTCCAGTAGTACTGAGTTAGCGCTATAGTTTTCTCCATAAAATGAGCAAAGTGTTAAGGTAATGTCATTATAAATCATGGACGAAATCTTGAGCACTTTTCCATCCTGAAATCCATATTTACCTTGTAGTTCCTTTCTGGAGACATCAGAGTTTGCTTTATTAGGGTTGACAGGGGTTAGAAAGGGGGAAGCGTTTGAAGAAATACAGTAGTAGTCAGTATTTGTAAAAGATATTGACTCTTCAAAATCAGTTAGATTAAATACAGCTATATAAGAGGTTGTGATCATTTCATCATAATATTCTACACCTTCAAATGTTAAAGTCCCGATTTTGGAATGAGTCTTGGCATTAAAGAGCCATAACTCAGCTGTCCACGGCATATTAAAAAACGTCTCTGCAATGTCCTTTGGAACACTTCTTCTTGTAGATTCAAATTTTTTTGTTCTTGGTTCACCGAGGTATAAATTGATTTCATATTGAGATTTCCAATCATAACCTTCATTATAGTCCAGGTGGATACTACGGTTCTAACCGTGCCACCTATTTCGGTGAAGCTGTGCCAGTGATTTCGGTTCAGACTGTGCCACTTGGCTGATCA
>Ga0209692_10002710_pt1 | contig 18503 bp, 15 predicted proteins | sample tdDd472_FD_187129 | JGI IMG/M metagenome (GOLD analysis project Ga0209692, IMG submission 187129) | Marine sediment microbial communities from the Atlantic coast under amendment with organic carbon and nitrate - tdDd47.2 (SPAdes)... | ecosystem: Environmental > Aquatic > Marine > Coastal >...
TTATTGCCCAGGCTGTTGCTTTCTCCCGGATCGTGCTTAAATACGGTGATTTCCATATTTGAGATATCCAATCTGTTCAAACCATCCTGTGTCCCTGCCCAGATGATTCCTTCATCATCCTCCAATAGGGCGTTGATGGTGGTATTGCTCATGCCGCGGAGCTTATTGAATATTTTAAAATCATATCCGTCGAAGCGGTTCAGGCCATCCCAGGTCCCAAACCAAAGATATCCTTGACTGTCCTGGATGATGGTGTTGACCATATTCTGACTTAAGCCTTTAACCCTCTTGATGTTCTCGGTTTTAATTTGCTCGAAATTGACTGTGTGGATCTCCTGGGCGCAAAGATTTGCAAAGGATGCAAGAATTAATATTGGCAGTATGAAATGCCGGAGGTATGTCAGTTTTAATTCCATTAATTACAACCTTTCGACTTGCCACCAAACAGGCGTTTGAAAAATGGTTCCCTTTTGCTTTTCTTCAGCTTTTTATTTCTCTTTTTTGACGCCTTCATCATCTCCTGGGTCTTATCCGCCTGTAAATCGTAATGGTATTCCCTGAAATCTTCAGAGGCTTGTTCGCTGTCTTTCTCCATCTGGTCTTCAGTGTTATAGGCCTGACGCTGTTGCTTGGTACCTCTGCGCGACCTGCAAGAGGAAAGCAGGACTGCAGAGAGAAGAAATATAATGATGAAAGTGGTCCTTATCTTCATTTGATTAAGAAATGAAGCACTAAGTTAGTATTTTCGACTGACACACCAATATCTTAAGTGATGAAGGAAATAATATTATTACTTTTGCGTTGGCAAATATCAAGGATTACAACGTATTATGATTTTTAAAAATAAAATATTCCTGAACCTGTTGCTGCTTGGCCTGATAGCTTCATCTGTTCTTATCTCTTGTAATAAGGGTGATGATCCCAACAGCGATATTCCCTATGCTCATATCAATGTGGTGATCAATCCCAATTCCACCATGTACCAGGAGCTGAATACCGTAGGCGGATGGATGTATTATCAATGGGTTGATCCTCCCAGCCGGGGGCTGATCATTTATCGGATGACGATAGATGAGTTCAAGGCATATGAACGTACACCGCCAATGAATTCGAATGCCTGCTGTGATGTTGAATCAGGTTTTTGCACATCATTGCTTGTCGATGATTACTACCCATTTGTACAAGATACCTGCTCCGACTATTCATTCCAGATTCTTGACGGATCCCCACTCTCACCTGCTACTATTCCGCTAAAATCGTACAGGGCTGTTTATGATGGCCAGAACCTTTATATTACAAACTAAAAAGCATTTTGTGCATAATTGATTATGCCTGCTAAGTCAAATAAAACGAATTGGATTCTTGCCGGAATTCTATTCCTTTGCCTGCTCGTATACCTTCCTACTTTCAATAATGGTTTCACCAACTGGGATGACCAGAAACAGGTATTGCAGAATGTAGATATTCAGGCCTTGAATATTTCGAATACAACTAAAATATTCTCTTCATTTTATGTGGGCATGTACCAGCCTGTCACCACCCAGGCATATGCTATCATTTACTCCATCTTTGGGAGTAGTGCGACTGCTTTTCACAGCTTTTCCCTGCTCATACATTTGTTGAATATCATCCTTGTGTTTGTTCTGATCCGCAATTTCTGCCGCAAAGATGATATTGCCCTGATATCGGCTGCACTTTTTGCGCTTTCACCCCTGCAGGTTGAATCTGTGGCCTGGGTGTCAGCGTTAAGCAATTTACTTTATACAGCCTTTTACCTCGCTGCACTGATAGCCTATCTAAAATATATCAGGCAGCATAGGATGAGCTATTTCTTTTATGCCCTGACATTTTTCATTTTTTCATTATTGTCAAAGCCGTCAGCGGTAACCTTCCCGGTTCTCATATTGTTCATTGATCTCTATTTCAGAAGAAGACTGAATTTAGGTCTCGTGCTTGAAAAGCTACCTTTCTTCTTATTGTCACTTATCATTGGCATAGTCATCATCTATGCCCGACAGGAGGCCGGACATATTATTGATATATCTGAACGCTTTGGCTGGGGATCAAGGATGTTGCTGATCAGTTATGCCCTTGCCTTTTATGTCGCACGACTTTTTGTCCCCGGAGGCCTCTCAGCATTTCATCCCTATCCGGTGGATGGTCTTCCACCGGAGTATTATATAGCCCCTATCGTACCCTTGATGCTTCTCTTCCTGGTATTTCGCTTGAGAGGGGAGTTGAGACGGCAGGTGATCGTTGGATTGATGTTTTTTCTGATCACCATTGCCGTCGTGATGGAGATCATTCCTGTAGGTGTACAGGTAGTGAAGGAAAGGTATGTTTACCTCCCTTCAGCGGGTATTTACTATATGTTCACCGTACTTATGATGTATTTTGTCTCCGGAAGAAAGTATAGTCGGGTGATCACCTATTCTATCCTCTTTCTTCTCTTTGTATCATTCTCCGTTTTGAGTTTTTCCAGGGCCGGGACCTGGCACGATAGCTTCAGCCTGTGGGATGATGTGCTGGAGCAATATCCGGAGGCCTCATCTGCTTTGATCAACAGGGGGAATGCCTGGCAGGACGAAGAAGAATATAATCGTGCCCTGGCTGATTATAACCTTGCCATACGTTGGGAGCCCTATGCTGCCGATGCATTTCTCAACCGTGGCCTGACCTATTACAGGATGAACAATAATGTGATGGCAATAATGGATTTTGATCATGCCATTGCCCTGGGGATAGGTGATGCGGAAACCTTTAATAACAGGGGCCTTCTCAAGGCTTCTTCTGAAGATATCAGCGGTGCACTCGCAGACTTTAAAATGGCAGCAGAAATTGATCCTGATTTTATAGATGCCTGGATCAATGCGGGACTTATGCAGGCCAACCTGACTCACTATAATGAGGCATTCAATGACTTCAGCACTGCTATAAAAAAGGATCCATTTTCAGCAAGAGCATATTACTGGCGGGGCATGGTGCAGTTGAGTATGCAAAGAATTGAAGGAGGCTGCCGCGATATGAAAAGTGCAGTCGCCCATGGCTGGCCACAACAACAGGTCCCGAAGGTTTGTCAATAATAAGTTCGAAGTTCAAAGTTCGAAGTTCAGATTTCAGAATTCAAAATCCCCAGTTCCTAGAACCTAGTACCTATAGTGTTCAGGCTTATATGGCCCATCCTTAGATATCCCAAGATATTCAGCCTGTTCGTTGGTGAGTTCTGTAAGCTTCACGCCTATATGTCCGAGGTGCAGACGGGCTACCTCTTCGTCGAGATGTTTTGGGAGCCTGTAAACATCAATTTCGTAATCATTTTTCCAGAGTTCCAGCTGCGCAAGGGTTTGGTTGGTGAATGAGTTGCTCATCACGAAGCTTGCATGTCCGGTAGCACAACCAAGATTCACGAGTCTTCCTTCTGCAAGAAGGTACATGCTATGGCCATCAGGGAAGACATATTTGTCGACCTGTGGTTTGATGTTGATCCTTTCAACCCCAGGTGCAGTGTTCAGACGTTCTACCTGGATCTCATTGTCGAAATGCCCGATATTGCAAACAATTGCCTCATCGTTCATCTGCGACATATGGTCGAGGGTGATCACGTCTTTGTTGCCGGTTGTTGTAACAAAGATGTTTCCTTCCTTGAGAGCTTCATCAATGGTTGTTACTTCAAATCCTTCCATGGCAGCCTGTAAGGCACAAATAGGATCAATCTCAGTAACGATGACCCTGGCTCCATAGGAGCGCATTGATTTGGCACTGCCCTTTCCAACGTCACCATAACCCAGCACGACAACAACCTTTCCGGCGATCATCACATCAGTGGCGCGCTTGATTCCATCGGCCAGAGATTCACGGCAGCCATAGAGGTTGTCGAATTTCGATTTCGTAACTGAATCGTTCACATTGATGACAGGGATGAGCAGGGAGCCATTCTCCATGCGCTGATACAATCTGTGAACACCGGTGGTAGTCTCTTCCGATACACCTTTAAGGTTCTCTAGACAATGATGCCACCGGCTGTTGTCTTCTTTCAGGATGCCCTTGATGGTGTTCAGGACGACTTCCTCCTCGTGGTTCTCAGGTTTCTTGTCGAGGATAGAAGCATCATTTTCGGCTTCATATCCCAGGTGTACAAGGAGGGTGGCATCGCCACCGTCGTCAACAATGATGTTGGGACCTTCACCTCCAGGAAATGCGAGGGCCTTATTTGTACACCACCAGTATTCTTCCAATGTTTCACCTTTCCAGGCAAAAACAGGAACCTTCGCATCGCGCACTACGGCAGCAGCGGCATGGTCCTGAGTAGAAAAAATATTACAACTGGCCCAGCGTACATCGGCACCTAGTGCCTGCAGGGTCTCTATCAAAACTGCCGTTTGAATGGTCATATGCAGGGATCCGGTGATCCTGGCACCTTTCAGCGGCTTGATATCTCCATATTTCTCACGAAGTGACATCAAACCCGGCATCTCTTTCTCAGCTATTTCTATTTCTTTCCTGCCCCAATCAGCAAGATTGATGTCTTTTATCTTATAATCTGTCATCTTATCTGTCATTACCTGTGTCATATCGATTCATTTTTCGGACTGCAAAAGTAGGTATTTTAATGGAAATAGACAAGACCGGCCACGGGCATTGGGCGTCCGGCAACCGGTATCAGGTGCCTGGAGCCTGAAACCCGGAGACTGAAGCCCGATAAAATATTATCTTTGCAATCCAATGCCTTTGCATACACATAAAGATCTGAATGAGCATTCACGTCTGGTGATATGGGAAATAGAAGAATCGGTAGACTGGTTTCTTTCCCAATTGCACCTTGATGATGAAGAGCAAAAGAAATATCAGGACTTCAGGACGGATCAGCGACGTGCACACTGGCTTGCCTATCGCTATATTTTGAAAAATATTGTTGGCAAGGGTAGCGACATCAGGGTGAGGTATGATGTAAACAATAAACCATTCATTGATCTTTCCGGTGATCATATCTCGGTATCTCATTCCGGGAAGTATGCTACTGTAATTATAAGCAGGGAATCACCCGTTGGTGTTGATGTTGAACAGATAAGCAAGCGCTTGCATAAGGTGGCAGACAAGTTCCTGTCGAATGAAGAAACAGGCCGGGATATCGATAGCATGAGCACGGGGGATCTATGCCTTCATTGGTGTGCTAAAGAAGCCTTATACAAGCTCTATGGTGAGCGTAAACTCGACTTCAGGGAGCATATGAAGGTTGTGGATCCCCCCGAAAGCCTTGAAGGTGTTTTCAAGGGGGTTATCCTCTCCGCCGGAGTAGAGCACCATTATGAATTGAAGTCGGAAAAGCTTGATGACTATTGTTTGGTATACGCCATCGGGAACACTCATTAATGCAGGTATTGTAAGGTGACTCTCGCACATCATAACCACTGTTTTTCTTATATTTGTCCTTACCAAGAAGCCAGATCATGGATATTTACAGTTTGATAGCAGACAAGAAAGGAACCCAATTTTCAGTACTGGTCGACCCTGAACAATGCAACGACAGGGTGTTAAAGGACCTGGTGTCCCTTTCAGCATCATCGGCTGTGGACTATATCATGGTAGGAGGCAGTTTGCTCATCAATGATCATCTCGACAAGTGCATACAATTGATTAAGTCGGAGACAGACCTGCCAGTGATCCTTTTTCCCGGCAGCGAGATGCAGATCAATGGCAAAGCCGATGCCATATTGCTGTTGTCTCTCATCTCTGGTCGTAACCCCGAATTATTAATTGGCAAGCATGTGTCTGCAGCACCATATCTCAAAGCAAGCCGGCTGGAGATCCTCCCGACAGGCTATATGCTCATCGAAAGCGGCAATTCAACTACTGCCCTTTACATGAGCAACACAACACCCATCCCTCGTTTTAAGGATGATGTGGCGGTATGTACTGCCATGGCCGGTGAGATGCTGGGCATGAAACTCATTTATATGGATGCAGGCAGTGGTGCCACCCATCCTGTGTCTGCTTCAATGATCAACAGGGTGAAGGAACAGATAAATATCCCATTGATCGTGGGCGGAGGGATACGTACCCCTGAGGTTGCCCTTGAAAGCAGCAGGGCAGGCGCAGACATGATCGTTGTGGGGACCGCTATTGAGAATGATCTTCAGCTGATAAAGGAGATCTCTGTGGCAGTTAAAGAGGCTTGAGGCTCGGGGCTTAGGTTTAAATGTAATAGGTATGAAAGGTTTCGTATTTATTTTCCTGTTTGTAATCGGAGCAATATTCTTTGCTAAGGCACAGATCGTCACTGATATCACACAGATTGATAATCAGCTTACCGAAAAGCCCTGGCTGGATCATAGTGTACATGAGATAAATGGGTATAAGATCACAAAAATCTTTGGTGAACGCTATGCCCATCAGCGGCACTCAAACCTGGGTTCCATCACTTCAATAGCATATCTCGATAAAAACCAGCTGGGAAAAGATTCAATTATTGCCGGTGGTGGTGCCATCCAATTATTTATTACCAGGGCAACAGAGAGCCGGGCCAATTTTAAGTGGTTCTTTGTAGTAATCCGTGGCGAGGATGACAATGAAAAGATCATGGAAATTGATCTGGAATACCAGGCATCGCAACTACCGGAAGCCAATGGTTGGTGGAACTTTACGACCGTCCTCCTGCCAAAAGCTATTGAAACTCCGTTTTATGTCTATATTAATGACCGCCAGAGTCAGCATCTTTCCGATTTCAAATTTTTAATCAAAAAATAATTTCAACCAGGCACTCGGCACTTCACCTTCGCAACGCTTAGGTGAACAAAGTCGGTACTCGGCAACCTGTTCTGAGCGAAGTCGAAGGGCTCGGCACTTTTTTTATTATCTTGCACCGTCATTTTAATTAACCAAAGTTTATGAAAAAGTCACTCATCATTTTCCTGGCATTTGCAATGCCTATGGCCCTGTTTTCACAGGCCAACAAGCTAAGCATCGAAGATGCATCCTATATGAATCGCAATATCATGCCCAAATCCATGAGAGGACTGTCATGGATGGGGAATAGCTCAGTTTACACCTTCCTTGATGGCAATGCCTTAATGGCCTCTAAGGCTACGAGCTCCAAGTCGTATCAGCTATTTAACCTCGACGATATCAATGGGAATATGAACAAGCTTGATGCTGACAGCCTGAGAAGGATGCCTTCATTCAATTGGCTGGATGATAATTCAGGATATTTCACTGCCGGGAATAAAGTTTATATCTACGACATTAAAGCGAACGAACTGAGTGAGGTAAACAACTATCCTGATGAAGCCTCAAATACTGACCTGGAGCCAAAAACCTATGCGATGGCTTATACCGTCGAGAACAATCTGTTTATTTCTTTTGAGGGCAGGCAGATACAGGTAACCAATGATGAAAATCCTGATATTATCAATGGGCAAACGGTACACCGCAACGAATTTGGGATCAGTGGTGGAACTTTCTGGTCGCCCAAAGGGAAATACTTTGCTTTTTATCGCAAAGACGAAAGCATGGTAACTGATTATCCCCTGGTGGATGTGAGTGCCCGGGTTGCTGAGCTGAATGAAATAAAATACCCTATGGCCGGAATGGAGAGCCATGAGGTGACCCTGGGCATCTATGATGTTGGATCCGGGAAAACAAAATTCCTGAAGACAGGCGAACCTGCCGACCAATACCTCACCTGTGTGAGTTGGGGACCGGAAGAGCGTTATGTATATATTGCTGTGCTGAACCGCGACCAGAACCATATGAAAATGAACAAGTACGATATTAAAACGGGGATGCTGATAAAGACTTTATTCGAGGAAAAAAGTGAAGAATATGTAGAGCCTGAAGATGATCTTGTATTTCTCAATCATAGCAAGGAGCAATTTATCTGGCTAAGCGAAAAGGACGGCTACAGACATCTCTACCTGTACAATTCTAATGGTGAACAGATGAAGCAACTGACTTCGGGCAAGTGGGTGGTACGCAATTTTCTCGGCCTGGATTCAAAAGATAAATATGCATACTTCACCGGCACCAAAGAAAGTCCGCTCAATTCCGATGTGTTCGCAGTGGAACTCAAATCAGGGGAGGTGACCAATATCAGCTCACAGAATGGGACACACTATCCCAGGATGAGTGGTGATTACAAATATTACATCGACATTTTCAGTGATTCATTGACAACAAGGGAATACCTTGTCGTATCAAATAAAGGGAAACTCGTACAGACGCTGCAGGAAGATGCAAACCCTCTGTCAGACTATGACATTGGCAAGATGTCGATATTTACAATTCAGGCTACAGATGGAACAGATCTGTTTTGCCGTATGATCACACCTCCAGGCTTCGACCCGGCAAAAAAATATCCGGTCCTGGTTTACGTATATGGTGGTCCCCATGCACAGTTGGTAACCAATTCATGGTTGGGAGGGGCATCCATGTTCCTTTATTATATGGCACAGGAGGGATATGTTGTTTTTACACTCGACAACAGGGGCTCGGCACATAGAGGACGTGATTTTGAGCAGGCCATACACCGTAAAATGGGTACCATTGAGGTTGATGATCAGGCTGATGGTGTCACATTTCTTAAGACACTGGCTTATGTGGATGCTGATCGAATTGGAGTGAATGGATGGAGCTATGGTGGTTTCATGACCATCTCACTGATGCTTAAACAAGCTGATGACTTTAAAGTAGGTGTTTGTGGAGGTCCTGTGACCGACTGGAAATACTATGAGATCATGTATGGCGAGCGCTATATGGACACCCCGGAATCAAATCCGGAAGGTTATGAAGAAGCCAGCCTCCTGAATCATGCCGAAAAGCTGAAAGGCGACCTATTAATTATTCACGGCACCTCAGATCCTGTGGTGGTATGGCAGCACTCACAGGTACTCATCGATAAGTTTATTAAAGCCGGCAAACAGGTTGATTACTTCGTATATCCGGGCCATGGTCATGGCGTTGGTGGCAGGGACCGTGTACACCTGAACCAGAAGATGGCAAAATATTTTATTGACCATTTATAAAATGAGAAAATACAGGCTCATATTAGCCCTGGTCTTTGGGCTGAGCTTGTTTTTAACAGGTTCTGCCCAAACAACCAAAGTACTGTTCCTGGGAAATAGTTATACCGGCTGGAACGACCTGCCAAATATTTTCAAGGAGCTGGCCATTGAGGCAGGAGATTCAGTTTCGGTGGAGGGAAATATCATAGGGGGTTATACCCTTGGGATACCTGGTGCTGGACATCTATATAACAATACATCCACCAATATGATCGGGCGGGGTGATTGGAACTATGTGATCCTGCAGGAGCAAAGTCAAATGCCTACGATTCCATTTTACCGCGACAACTATACCTTTCCTGCAGCCGACTCCTTAAATAAGATCATCCAGCAACATAACACCTGTGCCCAAACGGTATTTTACATGACCTGGGGTAGGAAGTACGGTGGGGAACAATGCATCGATACTCATTGCAGTCCGGTATTTGTTGATTACTTTCATATGCAGGATTCATTGGAATCAGCTTATATGAACATGACTCTGAGCAATGAGGCAATGTGTGCCCCGGTTGGGATTTCATGGTCCAATTCAATTGCCAATGGCGACCCCATAGAGTTATTCGATACGGATGCGAGTCATCCTTCCCTGGCCGGCTCATACCTTGCTGCCTGTACTTTTTATGCCTCCATATTTCTGAAAAGCCCGGTTGGGATCAACTATTATGCAGGTCTGGCGCCTGCTGATGCTGCTTACCTGCAAGAAATTGCGGAGACTGCGGTGCTTACTGATCCTGAACAATGGAATATTTTTCCTCAGCTACCTGTATTCACCTCATTCACTTTTGAACTGGATGGAAGTCTTGCAAGCTTCACCAATACTTCTATAAACACCAGCTCTTATGCATGGAATTTCGGTGATCCCCTGTCAGGTACTATGAATACATCCATTGAAGAAAATCCCAGCCATGAGTATACATTCCCGGGAACCTATGTTGTGACACTTCTTGCAGGTGATAGCTGTCAGTTCGAATTGGCTTACGACACCATTGTCATTGTCGAAACAGGTTTGGATCCTCAGGCAGACCTGGCTGTAAAAATATTTCCTAATCCTGCAACTGATATCATCTATCTGGATATGGATGATGGTCACAACTTCAACAAATACAAGCTCATAGGATTGGATGGCACATCCTACCTGTCAGGGGATCTAAAGGTTATCAATGGAAAAGCACAGATAGGAAACCTTTCTGTGCTTTCACCAGGAACTTATTTTCTTGTCCTCAGAGATGAGGATAGATCCATTATACAAAAGATATTGATCTCTCCTTAAATATAAGATCTGAATATCTTGTTACAGCGCTTATTCAGCTACCGGAATCGGATGAGCTATTTTCTTCAAGCTTTCTTCATAATTAAAGGGCTTGTGAAACGGGTTCTCCTCGTTATGACATTTCTTACAGGTTTCTTCCGTAGGAATTACCATACCATTAGCTAATGATTTTTCCCTGTCCTTCATTATTGAATTTGACTTGTACTTGCTTCCCGGTCCATGACATGACTCGCAGGATACACCCTCAGTAATCTTAACGCCTATATTAAAGTTCTGATCGATATGTCCATAAGTTGAGTGGCATTTAATGCATGAGGCCTCTTTGGTTGGATCAGCAATACCATTTTCAGCTGCATACTTTAGAGAAGCTTCACTGCTGAGTGATTCCATGGCTTTTGAGTGTGGTGCCGATTGCCATACTTTATATTGTGCACCTGTAGTTGATTTATTATGGCACATTTTGCATTTGGCAGCTCCGATGTATTCAAAATCCTGTGCAATCAGAATGCCTCCTGCAAACAGGATGAGTACCAGGGCAGAAAAAATCCTTTTGATGTTCATAATGTTTTAGTTTTAGTTAATGTTTAGGTATTAAGTTCGTTTATTAAAATTCAATTATAATGCCAGATTACATTGACATATTTTAAAATTGAAGGACTAATGTACAAACTTGTATATTATAATCTTCAAAATTAGACCTGGCAATTTTACAAGTCTTTAACAGTTGCGAAGTAAGGAGAACAAAATCAAGACCTTAGAAAATATGAGAATTCTTATTTTTATGTATTCTAAATATAAAGAAGAGTGACAAATGTCAATACGTTTATATAAATCATATTTTTGATATTATTCTTTAAGTGTGTAACTTGATACTCAACATGAAACACTTCATTCTCACCCAACTGCTGACCCTTGCTGCCATTTTCTTCCTTAATCATGGATTTCTCATCGCACAATCAAATGAAGATTGCATGATGTGTCACGAAGATCCTGAACTTGTTTCTGAACGGAATGGCAGGGAGGTTTCTATGTTTGTTAACATACACACCATAGCAGCCTCAGTCCATGATGGCATGGATTGTGTTTTCTGCCATGAGGATGCCGATGTAGAAGAGTTTCCTCACGAAGAGAATCTTGCCCCGGTAAATTGTGGTAACTGTCATGATGTGGCCATGGAACGCTTTGACAGAGGCACCCACGGACAGGCGTTGAAACTGAATGCATTGTATGCACCTGATTGTAAAGAATGCCATGGCGAGCATTATATCCTTCATAACTCGGATAAGAGGTCAAGAACCTATAAAATGAATATTCCAATATTATGTGGGAAATGTCACAGGGAGGGTGCCCCGGTAGCCCGGACCTACAACATCCCCGAACATAATATCCTGGAGAATTACAGCCAGAGTATCCATGGTGAAGGCTTGTTTAAAAAAGGTCTGATCGTAACTGCAACCTGTAACGACTGTCACGGCAACCATCTGGTATTGCCACATACCAGTCCTAATTCATCAATTTCTTTCCGAAATATTGCAAACACATGTATGCAGTGCCATACTGAAATCGAAGAGGTACACCAGAAGATCATCAAAAAGGAATTATGGGAAAAAGAACCCGGTGCCATCCCGGCCTGCACAGATTGTCATCCACCCCACAAGGTAGACGTACAGAATATTGTCAATACTATGTCTGATAGAGCATGTTTGAAGTGTCATGAGAAAGAGGATGTGCATAAGATGGTGAACGATACTATGGTTTCACTCATAGTTCAGAAAGAGGACATTTCAAATTCGGTACATAAGAGCATAACCTGTGTAAAGTGCCATTCGGATGTATCTACAAACCTGAAAAGGCCCTGTGAAACTGCTGCAAAGGTTGATTGTTCCAATTGCCATGCTGAGGTGTCGAATCTGTTCAATTCGAGCGGTCACGGAAAGGCTTATTTCAGGAAAGAAGAATCTGCACCCTATTGTACCGATTGTCATGGTACACATATCATCAAATCACGTTATGATGATACTTCTCCAGTATATCGGTCTTCCATTCCAACGCTATGTGGGGAATGCCACCGCCAGGATGGACGGGCTACAGATATGACTGAGTTGAAGGAAATAACTGCCTTCGCGGATTATTCGTCCAGCGTACATGGAAGAAGCCTTAGCGAAAAGGGACTCCTGCCCTCGGCTGTGTGTACCGATTGTCATACTTCGCACCATGTGTTGAAGGAAGAGAACGAGGAATCCTCCATACATCCAAGAAATGTACCCGCCACCTGTGCAGGTTGCCATAAGGGGATCTACGATGATTATATTAAAAGTACACACTCCATTACCAGGGATGGTGAAGACATGAAATTCCCTACCTGCGCCGACTGCCATTCTGCTCATGTAATTTCAGACATCAGCCAGGATGCATTCATGAATGAGGTCACACATCAGTGTGGGAACTGTCATGGTGAACTGGCAGAAACATACATGGAAACATATCACGGCAAAGCTTATCAGCTGGGGTATTCAAAATCTGCAAAATGTTCTGACTGTCATGGAGCGCACAGCATATACAACTCAGGCCATCCGGAGTCAATGGTTGGGAGTGCCAATATTGTGGAAACCTGCAAGAAATGCCATCCCGATGCCAATATTCGTTTTACAGGTTACCTGACCCATGCCACGCATCACGATAAGACAAAGTACCCTGCACTGTATTATACATTCTGGGGGATGACCGGGCTGCTGATAGGTGTCTTCGGATTTTTTGGAATCCACCTCCTACTCTGGTTGCCACGTTCGATACAGAACATGCGTAAAAAGAAGCTGCATCATGACTCATTTTCGAGCAAATATCATATCAGGAGGTTTTCAAAAGCACAAAGGGTCACCCATATCTTTGTGATCCTGAGCTTTATGATGCTGGCCCTGACAGGGATGATGCTGAAGTTTGCAGGCATGCCATGGGCCATGAATCTGTCAAAACTTCTTGGTGGTGTTTATGCGGCTGGAAACATACACAGGTTTGCGGCAGTGATCACCTTTGGTTATTTCGCCTTTCATATAGGCTCAATGACCAGATTGATGATCATACGCAAGAAATCATTTAAAATCTTTGTTTTCGGAAAAAATTCATTGATGTTCAATATGCAGGACATCAGGGATTTCGGAGCCACTGTAAAATGGTTTATAGGACTGGGACCAAAACCGCAATACGGACGCTGGACCTACTGGGAAAAGTTTGATTATATGGCCGTATTCTGGGGAGTTGCCGTGATAGGCTTCAGTGGATTGATCCTCTGGTTCCCTGAATATTTTACCAAGGTAATGCCGGGCTGGCTTATCAATGTGGCCATGATCATTCATAGTGATGAGGCCTTACTTGCTGTTGGCTTTATCTTTACCATACATTTCTTCAACACTCACCTGCGTCCGGATGCATTCCCAATGGATACTGTTATTTTCACGGGGACGATTCCTTATAGCGAGTTCAAACATGACAGGCCTCGCGAATTTGAATATCTTAAAAAGACAGGAAGACTGAAGAAGGTGATCGTTAAAAGAGAGCACAATCCGAAATATTTGCGAACAGTAAAATTCTTCGGCTACCTCTTCCTTGGAACCGGAATAGCACTCACCATCCTCATCATCTATTCGATGTTGTTTGGATATCATTAGGGTGGAAGTCAGAAGACTGGTGGCTGATTGCTGATTGCTGTTGGCTGTCAGCAAACAGATTTTACCAGTATAGATTTCCTTCACCACAATGAGCGGATGAACCGGGGGGGCTATACTTTTCTTATCTTTTCACAAATCTCCTTAAGGCATTTTCGTCTTCGTGCATGATCTGGACAAAATAAATACCGCTTTCCAGATTTGAGACATCAATCTTCATGCTCGCAGTATTTGCTAATTGCTCCATCACGACCCTTCCTAGCTGATCGACGATCTTTATTTTAGTATGGACGGGAACCACTAGATTGAAATAGCTGTTTACAGGATTGGGATATATCTGGCCTAGTTGCTGATCGAGTGTCTCAGGAATGCCAATGCTAAATTCTTGAACCGTCAGACTGGACACATATATAAGGTCACCGACGTTACTGTTGTCATTGTTGGTTTCATTGACCGCCGCATAGAAAGTGACCGGTCCTGTGCCTGACTCCGGTGCCATCCAGCTCATGGTCCAGGTATTGGGTAATCCGGTGACTGTGGTTCCCTGTGCTGTATGAGTCACAGTGAAGTTATTCTTCAACTGGGTACGGGTGTCATCGGTTATAATAAATGTGCCCGCCTTTGCTACCTGGGTTTCGGAGGTGATCTGAAATCCCATCTTAACCGCCACAATGGTGAGGGCGCTGACGGCGACGGTATATGTTTCGCCCGGTGTATACCCTGCTGTCGGAATGTTGCTGGATATCCAGTTCTGTACATGGCCTGCAGGCAATGGTGTATGGCAGAAAGAGCAGTCCTGGCCGTCGAGGGGTGAGCCTGTATTGCCTGCCGGTGGCCCTGCTGTGAAAGCCAGCAGCATCGCAGTGGCCGGAATCAGGATGAAGATAAGAATACGGTATAGTGTTTTCATAAATAGGTGGTTTTGAGGTGGATAATAATCCAATACCTAGATATAAAAATAATATAATTGAGGACAGATGTCAAGGTGTAATTCTATTAACCTAGATATACAGGCTAAGAAATAGAAAAAAGATGATTTTGAATTTTCTTCATCAATCCTAATGAAGCACTTTAAGTCTCAAGGATCTTTTTTCTTCCTTTGATGCTATCAATGTTATAATCTTCAAACACGATGGCGATTGCAATTTTAACCAGGAATGTAAACAACAATGCTCCGAGTGAAAAAATCAGGACCGACGTTCTTATTTCTATCCAGGAAGGCGTATAAACATATAATTGGCCTAAAACATCAGGTGTAAAACCAGGTATAATCAGTGCAATCCCTTTTTCTATGTACACACTGGTATAGATCAATACAGCTCCAATGTTCAGTGTGATAAAGTTCTTACGTGTTTTGGGGATCAGGAATAGAACAAAGGCAATACACCCCATGATTATAGAAGCCCAGCTAAAGACCACCAATTCATTGTTTTCCCCTATTCCAAAAAGTAGATACTGCCAGTATAGCAGGTGTTCGGTCCCTGAATAAAATTCTTTAAAGAGTTCGGCTACTGAAAAGAAAAGGTATATGAACATTGAATAAACCATGAGTTCGGCAATGGTCCAGATAGCTTCATTCTTAATTTCAAATTTTGTTATTTTTCTCAAGATCTGAAAAAGGATCAATAATATGGCAGGTCCGGAACAAAATGCTGAAGCCAGGAATCGGGGAGCAAGCAGGGCACTGTTCCAGAATGGTCTTGCCGGCAAGGCATTATATAGAAAAGCTGTGACTGAATGAATCCCTACTGCGAGGGGTATGCTCATAAAGACAAGGGCAATCACCAATGATCGCTTGTATTTTTTTTTGTAAAAAATTGAGTACAGCAGATGCGATACCACAATAAAGTTGATCAGGAAATAGGTGAGCAACACAAAGAAATCCCATGACAGCATCGACCAGGGGAAGTTCATTGTTCCAAGTATAGGGAGCATATGCCAGAACCTGAGTGGATTTCCTATATCCACCATAATAAATCCAATACACATGATCACTGCAGTAACGGCCAGCAACTCTCCAAAGATCACGATTTCCTTAATAGGTTTCCAGTTGTAAACATAGGCAGGGATGACCAACATAACTGCTGCTGCTGCAACTCCAACCAGGAAGGTGAAATTACCGATATAAAATGCCCATGAAACTGAATCCCGCATATTGGTAATGATCAGGCCATGCTTCAACTGATCCATGTAGCCAAGCCCACCCCATACGATCAAGATCACAAGGATGACCAGCCAGGTATAATAGATCTTATTGCCATGGAATATTATTTTTATCGTGCCTGTTACAAAACGCAAGAAATTCATATCACATTTATTAAGTAGTTCTTAAACTTCTATCATAATTTTCATCATAAAGATGTCACATCCTTGTAGGGAATTAGACACCAAAGAAGTAATAAAATTTAGGACGTGTGTTCAATTCTTCTTTCAGCACCAGCACCCGTTTATTCTCAAGGATATACCTTATCTCACTGTCGGGATCGAGGAGGTTGCCAAATTTTCTTGCTCCCGCCGGGCAGATCTCTACACAAGCAGGGTATCGACCCTCCCTGGTCCTCTGAATACAAAATGTGCATTTCTCCACTACACCTTTCATCTTTGGCCTGTTCCCCAGATAATGCACATCTGTGTTAAGTTCCTCGGTAGGCACATTCGGCTCGCCCCAGTTAAAATGCCTGGCTCCGTACGGGCAGGCAGCCATACAATAGCGGCATCCGATACACCAGTTATAATCTACCACCACAATACCATCAGGTTCCTGCCATGTTGCTTTGACCGGACATACGGTGGTACACTGTGGATTCCTGCACTGCTGGCATTGCACAGGGAGGTAAAAATGGCCCTTTTCAGGTACTTTCTCAGGATTATAATGAACATTGGCATGCTCAAAATCGATGCCTTTTTCTTTGTCCATCTGCAGCACCTGTATGTAATGGAGCTGCGGATCACGTGAAAGATTGTTTTCTTCTACACAGGCATACACACATTTTCTGCACCCAACACACCTCGACAGGTCAAGTGCGTATCCGAACAAAGTACCCTCCATGGCAGCCTTAGCAGAGACTTTAAAATCCTTTCCATATTTTTCCCTATACTCCTTTTCAAGTTCTTTTATTATCTCGTCAATCTCTTCAGCTGACAGTGTCCTGAAATGCTTTTGAAGAAATTCGTCGAAAGATTTCATGTCGCAACCGGCAAGCATCAGTGCTGATAATGATGCCAGGGAAATATTTTTCAGGAAAGATCTTCTGGATTTATCTTGACTCATAATGTTAGCTTATCTGGTTAATTAGTCTGCTCGGTTTCCTCATGTTTGATGTGCATCACAGGAGGAGGTTCAGGTGTGAGCGCTTCAAATTTGGGGCTGTGTGGGCTGTGGCAGTGCACGCATAGCAGGTAGTCCTTTTCACCGTTCCACATCCCTTTGCGCTTCCCATGCACACCCACTTTCCAGTCTCTGAGTTTATCGCCATGACATTGCCCACATAGCCTATAGGACTCATTAAAGTCTAATAATTCACCATTGGCAAGTCTTAAATAATCGCGATTTTCAAGATCATGACAGGCAAGGCACCATCGGTTTTCACTGTCGTGATCATAAATGGCGGTGATATCGTCATGCATATCCACAAGTTCCCGACGTTCAGGATTGGGTTCAATCTCAGAGTGACAATCATTGCAAGGGTAGATCCCATCCGTAAATGGAGGAGCCTCAACCGCATATTCTACTGAACTGCCTACATCTTTGCCTTCCCAGATTTCACCATCCTCTGGCGTATAATTGTAGAAATCGGCTTCCGATTCATGAATGCTACAAGCAAGCTGGAACATGGATATAAAGGCTATCAAAGCGAGTATTTTTATTGAATTAGTCTTCATGGCAAGATAGATTTCATCGTAATGTCTAAACAATTATAATGAAATTAAGAGGCGTTTCCTAAGTTTAAGAGGGTTCCGGAACTTATATAGAATGATTCTATAAAGAGCTTAGTGGAGGTATAGGAACTAGTTCTTTTTTTAGTATGCTTGAGATAACTTTAAAAATCCTGGCCCCATCAATGTTATGTTGCTATAAAGGTCCGTATTGCAATTCTGTCAATCAATAAAAACAAGATCATTATTAGGGAAGATAATGGTCAGTGATTGCATACACATAGCCATCGGAACTACCAAAATAAATTATTTGTTCCGAAATTGCTGGCGAGGATAAAATTGCACCGATACCGGTAAAAATATCTTTATACACTATGGATAGTGAAGGCATATCCTCAACCCCTGTGACCAATTCTCTTATTCTATTTACATCCATAGCCCCTGATTGATTAAACACTTTTAAGGTGTCTGCTTTGCACCCAATTGTTTGGAACTCCCATCTAGTAATTCCCTTATCAAGGTCTATCCCGTATAGTCTGCCATTAGCAGATCCAATATAGGCCATTTCCTTATCTATAGCCGGACTTGAAAATGTATAGGCATTTGTATTAGCAGCATAATTAGTAATTCCTGTTTTCT
>Ga0209692_10002712_pt1 | contig 18495 bp, 19 predicted proteins | sample tdDd472_FD_187129 | JGI IMG/M metagenome (GOLD analysis project Ga0209692, IMG submission 187129) | Marine sediment microbial communities from the Atlantic coast under amendment with organic carbon and nitrate - tdDd47.2 (SPAdes)... | ecosystem: Environmental > Aquatic > Marine > Coastal >...
GACCCGCGCGCCCGGGGCTTGATGCAAAAGCCGTTGCCCGCGCCGCCGACAAGGCCGTGCGCGCCATGATGGCCGCCCGCGCCGAAAACCTGCTCACCGCGCCGGATACCGCCTTCCGCCTGACCGATCATGGCCGTGTCTGGTGGGAGGGGCACCCGGTTGCGCGCCTCAGTAAAGGAGGCGCTACGCTATCCCCGCGCGTGGTTGTCATTTCCGATGACTTGCTCGACACCACCTATCGCGACCGCATTGCGGCGCGTATGGCCAAATGGATCGAGGATCACATCCAGCGCATCCTTACGCCGCTGCTTGCTTTGCATGACGCGGCGACGGCAAAAGTGCCGAGCGCTGAACCCGCCCCGGTTGCTGAACAAGCGGCCGAACAGGCGGAAGCACCTGCAACGGAAGCAGCACCCGCGGAAGCAGCGCCGACCGAGGCAGCGCCTGCCCCAGTACATAAACCGAACGACCCGCGCGCAAAGCAAGCCGCTCCTGCCGTCATCGGCGGCGCAGTGCCGCTGACCGGTCTTGCCCGGGGCATCGGCTTTCAGATGGTGGAACATTTTGGCGTGCTCGACCGCCGCCAGAACGCAAAGGACGTGCGCGCACTGGAACAGGGTGATCGGTCGCAACTGCGCCGCTTTGGCGTGCGCTTTGGCGAGTTTTCGCTTTTCATCCCCTCGATGTTGAAGCCTTCGCCGGCGGAACTGCTCGCGATCCTTTGGGGCGTTTACAACGAACGGTTCCCCAATGATCCGCACCCCGAAACGCCTGCCCCCGCGCTGCCCGCACCGGGGCTGACATCCGTGCCGCGCGATGCGGACCTGCCCGCGGGCTTTTACAGTGCCGCGGGTTTCCGCGTCTGCGGCGCCCGCGCCGTGCGCATCGATATGCTGGAGCGTTTGGGCCAAATGATCCGCGATGCGCGCTCGCCGGATGAACCCAAGGCCAAAAAGGCCGATGCGACCGCGACCTCCAAAGTGCAAGTGGAAGTCAAAAAGAAACATACCAAGCTGACCGACGCCAAAGCCGAAGCGACCAAGACCGAAGAGACCAAAGTCGAAGACAGCAATGACGCGGCGGCCCAACAAGCGCCGGAAGTCACCGCCGAGGCCGCACCTGCGCCTGAAACGACAGAAGCGGTTGAAGCGCCGGTCGCTGACGCACCAGCAACGGAAGAGGCAAAGTCCAAAGTGCCCGCCGGCATGTTCGAAGCCAGCGTCGACATGATGTCCATCGTCGGCTGTTCGGGCGATGAGTTCGACGGCATCCTGCGTTCGCTCGGATACAAGACGCACACTATCCGCGTTGAAGACGGCGATGACATATCGGTCTGGCGCACCATGCCGCGCCAACCGCGCGGCGGCCGCCAACGTCATCAGGGCCAAGGGCAACAAGGCCAGGGCAAAGGCAAGCCGCAGCAGGCTCGTCAAGGTGAAGGTCGCGGCGGCCCGCATCAGGGCAAAGGTCCGCGCAAGGGCCCTCATAAGGGCAAAGGCAAAGGCGGCCCCAAGGGGGGCGGCAAAAACAATTATCAAAGCCGCCCGCCCCGGCGTGAAAAGAAAGCCGATCCGGATTCGCCCTTCGCCGTGCTGGCCGCCCTCAAGGATAATCTGAAGCCGTGAGCGTAACGGGTGATCGCAGCGATGGGCAGCGGGTGGACACCTGGCTGTGGCACGCGCGCCTGTTCAAGACCCGCACCCTTGCCGCCACCATTGTCAGCGCGGGCAAGGTGCGCCTGACGCGCAATGAGGCGACACAACGCATCACCAAATCGTCGCATATGGTGCGGCCCGGTGACACACTCACATTTCCAAAAGGCAAAGTGATCCGCATCGTGCGCATCGAAGCGCTGGCCACACGGCGCGGGCCCGCGCCCGAAGCCCAAGCGCTATACGAGGATTTGACCCCTCCCCCGCCGCCAAAGGCAGAAACCCCACGGCCCATAGGGGAACGCGAGGCGGGCGCCGGGCGGCCCACGAAGAAGGATCGCCGCGCGCTTGATAAGCTGACCGGGCTTGACCATCTCACCGGTAAGAAGGTTTAAGGGGCGGCCGCTCACATTCCCCGAGGGCTCGGGGGCGTAGCAAGAGAAAGGCCTGGCACTCACCATGCTCGACAAAATCAAATCCATTTTCGCCGCCGAGAAGCCGACGCTCGACAAGGATGCCTTCGATACGCGGCTCGCCGCCGCCGTCCTGATGATCGATGCCGCTCGCGCGGACGAAGATTACACACCGGAAGATCGCACCCGCGTGTTCGAGATCTTGCAGTCGCGCTTTCATCTGTCCGACGATGAAGTCAAAGCGCTGTTCGACCTCGCCGAGGAACGTGCCGAGGAAAGCGTGAACCTGCATCGCTTCACCTCCGCCGTTAAGGACAATTGGTCCGAGGCCGACCGCATCGGCCTTATTGAACTTCTGTGGGAAGTGGCTTATGCCGACGGCAAAATTCACGCCTATGAGGATCATCTGATCCGCCGCGTGGCGGGGCTCATCTATGTCACCGACCGGGACCGGGGTGAGGCGCGCAAGCGGGTGGCCGAGCGGCTCGGCTTTAACTAGGCGAACAGAGTTCAGGAACCAGAGCCATGACCTATGTCGTCGTCGATGCCTGCATCAAATGCAAGTACATGGACTGCGTGGAAGTTTGCCCCGTGGATTGTTTCTACGAAGGCGAGAACATGCTGGTCATCCACCCCGACGAGTGCATCGACTGCGGCGTCTGCGAGCCCGAATGCCCCGTCGAGGCGATCAAGCCCGACACCGAGGGGGATCTTGAGTGGTGGGTCGAGATGAACCGGGAATGGTCGGAAAAATGGCCCAATATTACCCTAAAAGGCGAACCACCGGCGGACCGCGCGCAATACGATAATGAGTCCGACAAATACAAAAAATACTTCAGCCCCAAGCCGGGCGACGGGTCATAAAACCTTAGTATTTCTGCCATTTTTGCACTGCAAACCGGGCCGCTTCCCTGCGGACCCGTTTTGTGCTAATTTTATTACACAATAGGGGCCCCTCTTTGAGGGCCATCGCCCGTTTCCCGGGTTTCGGGGGCGGGCGTTGTATTGCCAGCCTGTCGCTTCTGCATGGTTCGGAACCCCCGGACCCCCAAGGATGATCAAAGCGACCGGATTGGCCCGTTAAAAAGCCGCGTTACCCCAGGTGGTTGGGGGAAGTGGGGTGGGAAGATGCCCGGGCAATCCCGGGCAGAGCGCTCGCCCCTCACGGCTGGATAACCCGCAAAAAACTGGCGGGACGGGGTTGGTTAAATGGCGAATGGGAGCAAGCCGGCTGAGCGGTTTGCAGACAGGGCCCCTTCGCACTGCGATAACGCAACTGAGAAGTGAAGATGGCGACCAAGAAGACAGCGACTAAAACGAAGACGAAGACGGCTACGAAAGCGAAGAACGCAGCAAAAAACTCTGTGACGGCCAAAACCAAGACAGCCAAGACGACGGCCAAAAAGGCCACAGTGAAAAAGACAGCGGCGAAGAAGCCGGCAGCCAAGAAGGCGGCGGCGAAAAAGCCTGTGGCCAAGAAGGCGCCGGCCAAAAAGCCCGTAGCCAAAAAAGCTCCGGCTGCGAAGGCCGCCCCGCAAAAGGCTGCAAGGGCCGAGCCCGCGAAAAAGGCGACTCCGGCCGCAAAGGCCGAAGCGCCTAAAGCGCCGAAAAAACCTGCGCCTGCCGCTCCGGTGAAGCCGGAGTTCAAGAAGAAAGAGCATATCGTTTATCCGGCGCACGGCGTGGGCCAGATTACCGATATCGAGGAACGCGAAGTGGCGGGCATCAACCTGGCGCTTTACGTGATCACCTTCGAAAAGGACAAGATGACCCTGCGCGTGCCGATTGCGAAAGCGAAGGCCGTGGGCATGCGGCGTGTTTCTGGCCCCGAGGTAGTCAAGAATGCGCTGACCACCCTGAAGGGCCGGGCGCGCATCAAGCGCACCATGTGGTCCCGTCGGGCCCAGGAATACGAAGCCAAGATCAATTCGGGCGACCTCATCTCCATTGCCGAAGTGGTGCGCGACCTGCACCGCGGCGAGGGCCAGCCTGAACAGTCCTATTCGGAACGGCAGCTCTATGAAGCCGCTATCGACCGTATGGCCCGCGAAGTTGCCGCGGCCGACGGCGTGAGCGAAGACGCTGCGGTGAAAAAACTGGAAAGCGTGCTCCACAAGGACGCCGCCTGATCGCATAGCTGGATTGCGTTTCCGGGCCCTGTGCCCGGCATCTAAGAGGGCCTGCGGGGGTTAACCCCTTGCAGGCCCTTTGTTTTTTCGTAGGTGGCGCACAGGCACACGCGGGGCAAATCTCACGGACGCGGCGTCTTGCCCCAAAGATTCCCCCTTTACTTGACTAATCTAGTCACCTATTTTCAGTTTAGAACCGATCCAAATACAGAAATACACGCCTTGAGTGTAGATTTGTAGATAACGACTGAAAGGCGACTCCCTATGGCATATGTCGACACGCCTGAAACGTTGAAGGCCAACCGCCGCTTTATCCGCAGCGCCATGAAGGCGCCCGTTCTGGAAGCCGAGCATGAGCTCGACCTCGCGCGCCGCTGGCGCGAAGAGGACGACGAGGCTGCCCTGCACGAACTCACTGAAGCCTATATGCGCCTCGTCATTTCCATGGCGGGCAAGTTCCGCAATTACGGTCTGCCCATGGGCGACTTGGTTCAGGAAGGGAACGTCGGCCTGATGCAGGCCGCCGCCCGTTTCGAGCCCGAACGCGAAGTGCGTTTTTCCACTTACGCCAGTTGGTGGATTCGTTCGTCCATGCAGGACTACATCCTGCGCAATTGGTCGATCGTCCGTACCGGGACCACGTCGGCGCAAAAGTCGCTGTTTTTCAATCTACGCCGCTTGCGCGCCAAGATTGACGGCCACGGCAATGCAGTCATGACCAATGATCAACGTGCCGAAATCGCGCGCACCTTGGGTGTGTCCGTGCGGGACGTGGAACATATGGAAGGCCGCATGTCTGGCAGCGACCGCTCACTCAACGCCCCCGTGGGCGAAGATGGCGATGCGCAGTTGCAGGACCTGCTGCCGTGCGAGGATTGCGACCCCGAGCACCGCTATGTGGAAGAGAACACCCACGAAAAACAAAAGGCCTGGCTCGAAAAAGCCATGGGCGCTTTGAACCCGCGCGAGATCCTGATCATTCGCGAGCGCAAGCTGGGCGAAGATACGGTGACCCTTGAAACCCTTGGCGAGCGCCTGGGGATATCAAAGGAACGCGTGCGGCAGATCGAAAGCGCGGCACTCGCCAAGCTGAAGGATGCACTTCTGACCGACGTGCCCGACCCAAAGGATGCAGGACTGGTGGGGGCGTAAGCGCCCCACCCATTTGCTTAGTCCACCACGATCTTGACGAGCTGACCTGCGTAAACCGTATCGTTGGCCGTCAGACCATTGAGCGTGCGGAAGCGGTCTTCGCGGAAATCATCGAACGCCATGCGCGACGCCATGGTGGCGACCGTATCGCCCCGTTCCACGCGCACCAAATCGATGTGGAGCGGGCTTTGCACCGCAGCCTCATCGGTGGTCAGACGGCGGAAGCTGTCCATCGTATCGACCCAGCCCCGCTGCGAGGCCGAGCGCCCGTCGCGGGGCCCCACCATCATGAAGCGAAAAATCTGATTGCCGTCGCCTTCATAAGCGACAACGAACAACTCGCGGTTCTGGCGGTTCTGCGTCACGGTCGCCCGCCCGCTGGCCGCATTCACGCCGTTGATGCGGAACGACTGCACATTCCGAATTTGCGCGCCCAGTTCCTGGCCCCAGGTGTTGGTGAGATAGCTGCCCAGATTGTACTTCGCTGAATTGTTCGCGGGCGCCATGTCAAAAGTGATGGTGGAGCCGTCTTGGTGGAAGGCCACGACCTGTGACGTGCCGTTCTGAATCGTATAGCCCTGCGGCACTTCATAGGTGAAGCGCATGTCAGGGTGCACGAAGCTCCGCCCACGGACAAACCCCTCGTCAGAATTATCGCCATAGAGCATGCCGCTGATGCGTTCGAGATAGTCATCGCGATGACGCGGCACTGCGCCTTCGGCAACGCCCGTGTTCCGCGCGAGCCCATGTACATCCTCCATGCGGCCCTCGGTATTGGGGTGAGTGGAAAAGAATTCCATCGCCGGCAAATAGGATTGCGTGCCCGACAGGCGCTGGCTGAGTTGTTCGTTCAGCTGCATGCTCTGGAAAAAATCATGAAGGGCATAAGGGTCGTACCCCGCGCGATGAATATAGCGCACACCGAGCCGGTCGGAATCGGCTTCCTGATCGCGGCTATAGCTTGAGAGGCCGAGGTTCGCGGCAACGTTATAGCCAAGCATCCCCCAGTCGCCCACGCCGGCGGCCTGAAGCCCCAGGCCCAGAAGCGCCGCACCGATGGAGGCCGTCTGCCGCTGCTCGCCGTGCCGTTCGGCCACGTGGCCGATTTCGTGGCCAATCACACCGGCCAGTTCATCCTCGGAATTCGCCAGCGCCATAATCCCGCGCGTGACATAAACCCCGCCTTCGGGTGTCGCGAAGGCATTGACCATGGGCGTGTTGAGAACGGTCACATGGCGGATCGGGCGGCGCAGGTCGGCATGGGGTTCCAGCCGGCTGACGATGTCGCGCACATAGACCCCGAGCCCGTCGGGGTCGTATTCACCGCCATAGGCCTCGACGATCTGTTCGTGCTGATCCTGCGCCAGCGCCCCGCCGGAATGGGCAAGAGCGGCAATCATGCCCGCCGCCGCAAATCCAAGAATTCTGTTCATTGACCTGTTCCTCCCTCGCTTCCATCCAGAAGCTCGATCTGTTCGGGGTGGCTCGCCTCAATCATGGGACCATTGTACCACTCAAGCCAGCCGCGCGCCCGTATTGCCCGCCCGCCCCATGATAGAGGGTCAAGCCCCGCCTCGGCAAACGTCGCCGCATCCCTTGGCGCTATTGTGACCGTGAAGTCGGTGCGCCAATCAGTGCCGAAATTCAAGTAAATCCGCCCCCGCACCTCTGTAGCTTCCACAATGCGGCCCCGTATAATCTGAAAGTCGTTGGTATAGGCGGAGGTTTCCAGCGCCTCGAGGACCTCATAGGCCGAAAGGCGCCACATGCCGCGCCGCGCCTCCCGCGCGTCTTCTTCGAGAGCGAGCGCCTCAACGGCGCAGCGGCGCTGGTCTACTGTCGTTTCCACGCGGGCAAGGCCGCGCTCCACCAGCGCGCCGTTCAGCCAAGTGCCATCGGCGAGCCAGACTTGCGCAATGACGCGGCCATAGCGGTCAGGCTCGCCCGTCGATGCAAACTCCATCGGCCCCGCGCCAATCAACTCCCGCGCTTCCTGCGTTGCCTCATCGAGCAAGGGCCAGGCGCCACCATGATGGGCGGGTGCGCGTGGGGACCCGAGCCCCTCAAGCCGCAGCTCCCGCCCGTCGGCCAGCTGGTAACTCACCGGATCAAGGGCGGCGGCAATGCGGCCGCTCTCCCGCGGGCCAGCGTCGCATGCGAAAGCGGGCGTCACGGCAAGAAGCAAAAATGCGATGGCCAATGAAAATGGTCTCATGGCCGCAAGCCTAACACGACAAAGGCCCGGCGTGAGGGGACACCGGGCCTTTGCTTCTTATGCGAGCGGCTATTTATGCGAGCGGCTATCTGTGGGGACTGAAAGCCTGCGCGTCAGGGGGTAACGATGAACCCGCCCGCGCCGTCGAGCCAACCGGCCGACACCATGGCGAAGGGTTGGTCTTCCTCCGCGGCAGGTTGTTCCGCCTGCTGCATTTGTTGCGCGGGCACGTCGGACGGAACCGGAATGCTCTTGATGGCAATGAGGGCCAGAACGGCCATTACAAATCTGATCATAATACTCTCCATGGGGTCGCGAGGACACGGGCCGCGCGGGCGATACGCCGCCTGAGCTGGATGAGAAAGCTCAGGCGGCGCGCCGCTCAGACAGCCCGGTCGTCAGGCCGCCTTTTCACCGCTGCCTTTAGCAAGCGCGTGAACATCGGCCGCGGTCAGGCATTGCCCACCAATGGCCCAATCGCCTTCTTCGATTTCGTTGATACGCACCCAAGTGACCGAGCGAAGGTTTTCACCTTCCATTTCCACCATGGTCTCGGTGACCTTCTGGATCAGCTCTTTCTTCTGGTCCGCGTTGAACACATCCTTGATGACGTCAATGGTAACGAGCGGCATTTCATTACTCCCTTTCACGGTGCGACCGGGACAGCCCCGGCGCGTCGAGGGGAGAAATAGGGAAATCGGTCACAGGTGTTTAGTTCAGGGTTTGTAGGAACCCACTACATATTTTAAAGTTAGCCACTATCGTTTCTGAATTTGACCAAAACCCGCAGTTTTTCGGGGAGATGGCCAGGAGGCCCACCATGCAATACAGCCAATTCTGCCCCGTTTCCAAGGCCGCCGAGATTTTGGGCGAGCGCTGGTCGATCATGATCATCCGGGAGCTTTTGATGGGGGCCCGCCGGTTTGGCGAGTTTCAGCGCGGGCTCGGCTTCATCTCCCCCGCCCTGCTCACCACCCGGCTCAAGTCTTTCGAGGAGCAAGGCCTTGTGGTCCGCCGCAAGATGCAAGGCGGCAAGGGCTTTGAGTATTTTCCGACCGCCGCCTGTGAACAGCTACGCCCCATCATTATCGCGCTGGGCGAATGGGGCATTTGCTGGGCAAGGGAGCATCTGCTTGAGGAGGATTATGACCCCGAGCTTTTGCTGCTCTATCTCGAACGCAGCGTCGATGCGGACCAATTGCCCGGCAATTCCACGGTCATCCGTTTCGAGTTCACCGATCTGGACTCCCAACCCCTGTGGTGGATTGTCGTCGAACCCGGTCGCACTGATGTGTGCCTGAAGGACCCGGGCAAGGAAGTCGACATCTACTTCAAGACCACGGTGAAGACCATGGCCGATGTGTGGATGGGCGACCGCACTTACCGCGAGGCCAAGGCCGCCGGCGAGCTCGATATGCAAGGCCCACCCGCGCTCACGCGCAATGTCACTGCGTGGCTGAAGCCTTCTATCTTTGCCGAGGCGCCGCGCACGGTTGTGGCGTAAGTTCTTCGCGCAGTCTTTAGTCCTTGCTCCATTTCAGTAATTCATTGCGTTGCACTAGAATTTAAGAGGACCTTCACCATGGCCGAACCAGTTCTGCATTCGCTTTTCAACCCGGACCCCCAGATTGCTCGGCGGGAAATCTTGTCCGCCGCCGAAGGCCATTCCAGCGCCATCGAAGAGTCGACCAATGCAGTGTTCGTATTTCGCTATGAAGACGTGCAAAAGCACCTCTTGAGTACCAAGCTTGTTGGGGTGGGGCTTTCTTTCTTTGACGTCATGTCGATTACGGATGGGCCGTTGCGTGAATGGTATGGCTCGCTGATGTTCACGAACGAGGGGCGGCCGCACCACCGGCTGCGCAGTCTGGTTGGAAAAGCCTTTTCGCCGCGGTCGGTGGAAACGCACCGGGAGGTGGCGCGCCGGCTGATCGGCGACCGTCTGGCACGGCTAAAGGCCGCCGGTGCAGGCGACCTCAAGCAGATCCTCGCCGACGCGCCCATGCATGTGATGTGCGAGCTTCTGGGCGTGCCTGACGACGACGTGGACACCTTTATCGATTGGGTGAATGCTCTCGGCCCGGTCTTCAGCATCATGACGCCGGAACAGATCGAAGCGGCAACCGAGGCCGCAGTCGGCCTTCTGGGCTATGTGGAAGGGTTGTGCGAAGCACGGGAAAACGATCCCGCAGATGACCTGATCTCCGCGCTGATTGACGCGGAACACGAGGGCGACAAGCTAACGCGAAAGGAAACCGCCGCCATGGTGGCGAACCTGCTCGTCGCGGGGCACGACACAACGTCGAGCCAGATCGGCTGCACGCTGCTGACGCTTTTGCGCCGCCCCGATGTGATGGATGAAGTTCGCAATAGCGCCATCGATCTTCCGTCGATGATTAACGAGACCATTCGCATCGAACCGGCCATTGGCGCCACCGCCCGCACGGTGACCGAGCCCGTCGAGATTTGCGGGAAAACGCGCGAGCCAGGAACCATGGTCCTGTTAAGCACCATGACCGCAAACCGCGACCCGGCGATCTGGACGAACGCGGACGAATTTGTCCCGCACCGGTTCGAAAGCACGAGCGCCCCCAAACTGTTGACCTTTGGCGGCGGACCGCACCATTGCCTGGGCGCTTGGCTGGCACGATTGACCCTCGAAGAAACTGTGAGTGGCGTTGCCGCGCTTAAACCCAAATTGACCGAGGCTGCGGATACCATTCCATGGGAACAGCAACTGGGATCGAACCCTACGCGCCTGCCTGTTAGCTTGCACTGAGGGGGCGCGCCTTTCGCCATGCCCGACACCTTCGACCCGGCGTCACACACAAATATTTACTTCGATTGGCCAAGTAGATCGGCTAGAACGCCAATTCGTGGCCCCGTAGCTCAGTAGGATAGAGCAACAGATTCCTAATCTGTAGGTCGCGCGTTCGAATCGCGCCGGGGTCACCATTTATCTCCATCAAGTTTTGCATTTTGTGCTTTTTTCCGCGTCCGGCTTGCACCTGAAGTGTCGTGGGTCACATTTGGCGCTCCAACTAAGCAGTATGGGAGATCCTGATGTACAAGCCGCTTCGATTGTTCTTCGCCCTGTTTTTGACGGCCTGTTCCGGCAAAGGCGCTATCGCGGAAGATACACTCACGGGGCATTGGCGCCTGAGCATTGCGACCCCCTACTACGGAACGCTTGATGTGCTTGCCACCTCCGAAGCGGACGGACGTTACATATTCATGACGAACGGGCGCGAAACCGCCGAGCGCCTTGCACAATTGCCCACCAACGGCACATGGTTTCCCGAAGGTCATACTGCGGCGTTCCGGCTGCGCGCGCGGGCGACGAATGAGTATGAAGGTCAATTCGCCTCCTTGCAGGGAACGTTTCGCCGCGGTGCGCTCGACGCAACATTTATGGTTTCAGGCGAAACTCTGACCGGCACAATCGCAACCGGCGGGCCATTTTCAGGAGCAGTAAGCGGCACGCGCTTGCCTGAAGCGGAAGCACGGCTGCGCGACTACCCGCAACTCAACAATGCGCTCCGGCACCTCATGGAAGAGCATCTCTTTGACCCCCGCCTCATTCAGGGTCCTGAGCTTTCGACAACGCTTGAACTTCAGGCGGAACTCGCAGCGCTCGCACGTGACGATGTAGATTTTGCCATGGCTTACGCCTTCACCACGGCGCGGCTGCCATTCTCACATTTTCAGGTCCTGCGACCTGAAGGCGGGTTGGAGGGGCTACTGACCACGCGGAGCAATCGCGGCGCGGCCGGGGAGGATCTGTCGCTGGCATTTGATGGTGCAATTGCCGTCCTTACCATTCGGTCTTTTATTGGTGATGAGATCCCCAGGCGAATTGCCGATGCTTTTGCGCAGATCCAATCGCGCGGCACTGAAAGACTCATCGTTGACCTGCGAGAAAACAGCGGCGGTTCGCTTGCCGGCGCGGTCCTCGCAAATCATTTGCTGGCTGAGCGCCGCTCGGTTGGATATTTCGTTTCCAATCTTTGGTGGCAGTCAAGCGAGGCATTGCCTTCCGATACCAACGTCAATGAAGCCCCCGCATTTGAAGGAACCAGTCTTGACGATTTCTACGCCGCGATTGAAGCAAACGGTGTTATGCGCGTGGTATCGGAGCCTGTTGCAAGTCCTTTTGAAGGAGAAGTCGTCCTTCTCGCCAGCCCTAATAGCTCGAGCATGAGTGAGCTGGTGCTCGACGCGCTGCAAAGGTCGGGTCGCGCGACCATTGTAGGTGAGAAGACACCGGGTCAAATGGTTTCGAGCCGCTTCTTTGAAATGGGTGAAGGTTTCGTTGCCCGATTGCCGGTGGCGGACTATTTTGCCGCTGATCACACACGGATCGAAGGCGAAGGCGTGACCCCGGATATTGAAGTGCCTGCGGGCGAGGCACTCAACCGCGCTATGACACTGCTATCGCATTAGCCCCTGCCGACGGTAACTGATCGGCGAAACACCGATAACCCGCGTGAAGGCCCGCGTGAATACCGAGATATCTCTGTATCCATGATCAAGCGCGATTTGCCCTACGGGCAAGGCTGTCACGCGCAAGCGTCCGGCGGCACTTCTGAGACGTTCCTGTTCATGAAACTGGCGCGGCGTTAACCCGTATACGTCCTTGAAAACGCGGGTCAGGTGGTGACGTGCAACACCGCAATCGCGTGACACTCGGTCAAGATCAAGCGGGCCATTGCGGAACCGCAGGATCGACGCTTCCGCCATCAGCACTTTCCCTACCATGTCGTTCCGCGTGCGAGCTCGTTTCGCGGGCACTCTGGCAACCATGTCGCAAAGCCCTTCCAGACGGGATGCAACAAGTTCCATACAGCGATCGAATGGAGCTTCAAGCCGCGCGCCGTCACCGCGCGATGCGCCGCGCGCCAGATAGTTCAGTCCTGACTGCACATCGTCAGGCAATGAAGGAAGACGTACAAAGACGTCATGCGAGTTGGCCGGCCATCCGTCACTTTCGCCCTTTGGGTAACAGGCAAAGCAGATTGTCTCATGGGATCGCGCGGTTCCACCAACCAACCGGAAGCCCGTGCCGACGACGACCGCCTCCCCCGGACGCAGCGTCCGGCGCAATCCATCAACCTCGTAGGTAACCTCGCCGCACAAAACCGTACGCAATGACGGGCGTGTGGGCCGGGTTTCAAACTCAAATCCTTGTGTCTTCACCAATGACATACCCGGTGCGAACAGGCTGCCGAAGGGGATGGACTTGGCCGGGTCAAACTGGCGGACGGAAAAGCCGATCATTGCACACATGCACCATGTGAACCAAAGGAGACTCAATAACTCATCCTCCAATGACTCCAAAGTGAATTATTGGTAAGCCGTGGCACAGAGCGTCCGAATCCACCCGGGGTCACCATACGCTCGCAAAGAAGGACATTGCCATTGCCTGACGCCCCGACCAGTGCCGAAGCGCCGCGCGCGAGCCTTGCTTTCTTGCGCGGGGCGCGCCTGCGCTGCCCCCGCTGCGGCAAGGGGCGGCTGTTCCGCGGCTACCTGAAACAGGTCGACCGGTGCGCACACTGCGGCGAGGATCTGTCCGAGGTGCGCGCCGACGACATGACATCTTGGCTCACCATTCTGATCGTCGGTATTTTGCTCGCGCCCCTCGTCGGGCTGGTAGAAACGCACACGGATTTTCCCGTGGGTGTTTCCATGGTGCTTTGGTGCGGGATTGCCCTGGCGCTGATGCTTGCCGTGTTACCGCGTGCAAAAGGATTTCTGATCGCCGCCATCTGGCTCACGCGCCGCACGGGCCGCAGCGACTAAACCGTCCTCGGCCATTGCCGCGCACGGGCCCCGCGCCTAGACTCGCGGCACAGTGAACATCAATCACACGGCGGAGACCCCCATGCGCATTGGCATTCTGACAGGCGGCGGCGATGTGCCGGGCCTTAATCCTTGCATCAAGGCGCTGGCAGGCGGTGCGCAGGCGCGCGGATGGGAAGCGGTCGGTTTTCGCCGCGGCTGGGCCGGGCCGCTGAACATTGATCCCGATGATGCGGAAAGCATCGCTGCTCACACCATGGCGCTGACCCATGACCGTATTCGCGGGATTGATCGTACCGGCGGCACGATCCTGCACACCTCGCGCACCAACCCCGGGCGCGTGGCGGCGAAGGACCTGCCGCCTTTCCTTGCCGCGCGCGCCGATGGCGACAAAAAGATCGACTGCACCGATCATGTGCTCAAAGTGCTGGACGCAATGAAGATCGACGCCCTCATCGCCATCGGTGGTGACGATACTTTGTCTTACGCCGCACGACTGCACCAGGAAGGGGTCAAGGTGCTCGCCTGCCCCAAGACCATGGACAACGACGTTTTTGGCACCGACTACTGCATGGGCTTTTCAACCGCGGTGTCGCGCAGCGTTGAGGCGATTGATGCCCTGCGCACCCCCACCGGCAGCCATGAGCGCATCGCGGTAATCGAGCTTTTTGGACGCAACTCCGGTGAGACGGCGCTTATCTCCGGTTTTCTAGCCGATGCGGACCGCACGCTCATCAGCGAGGTGCCGGTGGATATAGACCGGCTCGCGACCCTCATCATGGAGGATAAGCGCGCGAGCCCCTCGCACTATGCGGTTGTCGTCGTGTCCGAAGGGGCCACGCTGATTGGCCAGGACACGTTCGAGACCGGCGAGGCGGATGCCTTTGGCCATCGCAAGCTCGGCGGCATTGGACAGATCATCGGTGAGGAGCTGAAAAAACGCACAGGCGAAGGCATCGTGAACCAAACGCTCGCCTACCTCATGCGCGCGGGCAAACCCGATGCGCTCGACCGCATGGTGGCGGCCGCCTATGGCACCATGGCGATCCAGTGCCTGGCGGACGGCAAGACCGGGCTGATGATGGCCCTGCGCGACGGGAACTATGAGACCGTGCCGGTGGATATCTCGATCAAGGGCGAAAAGCGCGTAGACGTGGCCGAACTCTATGACGTTGAAATCTACCGCCCGCTGATCCGCAATGTGCGGACCAAGCCCATGTTCCTTTATTGATTTCAGGGCCCTTTCCGCCAATTGATCTTTGTCATGGACGGCACTGGATTATCCCCTGACAATTTGTCATATTAGTGCAAATGCCCTCACAGTTTGGGGGCGTTATCCATTGAATTGACGCTGGAGGAGGCCCCCATGGACGCGGCTGTCAAAACCGAACACTTCGACGTTCTGATCGTCGGCGCCGGCATTTCAGGCGTAGGCGCGGCGCACCACCTGAAAGAGCAGTGCCCGGACAAGAGCTATGTGATCCTGGAATCGAAGGACACCCATGGCGGCACTTGGGAAACCCACAAATACCCCGGCATCCGGTCGGACAGTGACCTCTATACCTTCGGCTATCGCTTCAAACCGTGGAGCGGCCACCCGATTGCCGAGGCCAAGCCCATTCTCGACTACATGGAAGAGGTGATCGAGGAAGACAAAACCGGCGATCACATCCGCTATCGCCACGAGGTGATGAAGGCGGCGTGGGATTCCGATGACAAGCTGTGGCACATCGAAGCCAAGCAACTCGACACGAACGAGCCCGTCCGCTTTACCGCCAATTTTTTGTGGATGTGTCAGGGCTACTACGACCACAAAAACCCTTATACGCCCAAATGGGAAGGCATGGAGGATTTCAAAGGTGAGATCATCCATCCGCAAACCTGGCCCGAAGATTTCAGCTACAAAGGCAAGCGCATTATCGTCATCGGTTCGGGCGCGACGGCCGCGACCATCATCCCCGCCATGGCGGACGAGGCCGAGCACATCGCCATGCTGCAACGCTCGCCCACCTATTTCTGGACGGGTGAGAACCGTAACGAGCTGGCCGACAAGCTGCGCATGCTCGAAGTGCCCGAGGAATGGGTGCACGAGATCGTGCGCCGCGACATTCTGAAAACCGCGCAAGCCGTGCAGGAATTTTCCGTCGCCGCGCCGGAGATGGTGAAAGAAGAACTGCTGAAGGTCGTGCGCGAACAGCTGGGCGACGAGATGGTGGAAAAGCATTTCACCCCACGCTATCGCCCCTGGCAGCAGCGCCTTGCCTATATTCCCGATGGGGATCTGTTCGAGGCAGCAAAGAGCGGCAAGGTCGACATCGTTACCGACCAAATCGAAAAGTTCACCAAGGACGGCATCCTTCTGAAGTCTGGCGAGGAACTGAAAGCCGATGTCATCATTACCGCGACAGGCTTCAACTTGCTTGCCTTTGGCGGCATTCCGTTCGAGGTGGACGGCAAGCCCGTGAATTTCGCGGACACCATAACCCACCGCGGCATGATGCTCTCTGGCATCCCAAACATGGTCTATGTCTTTGGCTATTTGCGCACGAGCTGGACCATGCGCGTGGACCTGATCTGCGACTATGTCTGCCGCCTTCTGAACCACATGAAGGACAAGCACGCGACGGTGGTCACGCCGACCCTGACCGAGCGTGACAAGCAGATGGAGATTCGCCCCTGGATCGTGGAGGACGACTTCAACTCCGGTTACCTTCAGCGCGGGATCGACAAGATGCCCCGCCAGGGCGACCACGCGCCGTGGGTCTTTGACACTAACTACTACACCGAGGTCCATGAGATGCCGAAGTACGATCTCGATGACCCGACCATGGCCTATTCCTAAGGTATTCCGCCTGTTTCAAGGGGTTAAGGGCTTCTAAAGCCTGCCATGAAAATATGTCCCAGCCCTAGGCAATTAAGGCTGGGAGATGGCCCTTGGCCAATGCGAACCAAACATCGGAAGACTGCACGAGCTGCGACCGGCTGGCCGCTGAACGGCTGCGCACAATTTTGCGGTCCGAACCCGAATGCGTGAAGTCGATCGACCGTGACCGCCGTCTATTGGATATGAACCCGGCCGGGCTGCGCATGATCGAGGTGCACAGCCTCGATGAAGTAAAGGGGGCGGACGTTCTCGACCTCGTCATACCGGAGTTTCATGAGATCTACGCGAAAGCCGTGGAACGTGTTTTTGCGGGGAAGACCGTTCGGCAAAGGTATCAGATCCGGGGTATGAAGGGCACCTTGCGCTGGATGGAGCAAACGGCCGCGCCGATATTTGCCGACGACGGTTCTGGCCAAGTGGTCGAGATGCTGGCCGTCACCCGCGATGTAACCGAGCAAGTTGAGCTTGAGCTGGAACTTCGCGCCGCGCTGCAGGCAGCCAAAGAATCAAACAAAGCGAAGAGCCGATTCCTTGCCAATACCAGTCATGAAATTCGTACACCCCTAAACGGAATCGTGGGCGGCATTCAAATCCTGAAGAGCATGAACCTACCTGAATCGGCGGCGGAGTTTATCGACATTGTCGACTCTTCCGCAGGGGCGCTTCTCAATATCGTCAATGACATTCTGGACTATTCCAAATTGGGTGCGTCGGGCATCGACATGAAGACCCGCAATGAGGATGTGCGCAAAACGGTCGACAGCGCCGTCGCGCTGTTCAAACCAATGGCGCTGGAAAAGGGGCTGAAATTCCAAACGGAGATTGAAGTGCCTCATCCGTTTATTGGCACCGACCATTCCCGGGCACGTCAGATCCTCAACAATTATCTCAGCAATGCCATCAAGTTCACCGACACAGGCACCGTGTCCGTCCGGGTGACCCAAAAAGACCTTGAGGGCGGCCTAATTGAAACCCTGTTCGAGGTGTCCGACACAGGGATCGGTATTCCGGCCGACATGCTGCAAACCGTGTTCGAACCCTTTTTCCAGGTCGAACAGACCCATAGCCGCCACTACGGCGGAACGGGACTGGGCCTTGCCATTTGCCGTGAGCTTGCCCGGCACATGGGGGGTGACTGCGGCGTTGCCTCAAAGCCAGGCGAAGGAAGCACCTTCTGGCTCTATCTGCACACAGACGTCGCCGCCGAGGCCGCGCCGGAACTCCGCACGGGAAGCTAGTTCCCTAATTCTATTGATTTCGCCCCTCCAAAGGGAGCGCCGCTGCCTCAGGACGTACGAGCGTCGAGGCGGGCTTTGGCTTCCTTGAGCTTGCGCAAGGATTTGAGCCGGGCCGAGCGCGCGCGGCGGTCATCACCGACGGAATCATATTCCGCTCGCGCTTCCGCGCGCCGTTGTTCGGCGTGCTGGTTGAGCTGTTGCTTCATTTCGGCCCGTGCGCGGCGACCCTCTTCGGTTTCGCGCGCCGGATCGCCGTTCTGGCGAAAAAGATTCTGAGACATGGGCGTAGGCGTATCACGTCCCCCGGGGAATAGATACGGGCGGCATTGTCGCGGGGAAATCCGCCAGATTTGACCAATTCTATGAGGCTTGATAGCTTTCTTAAGGAAAGGTATTTCGATGCCCGGCACCCGAACCAGCTTTGAGGACCACGATTGCGGCGTCGCCCAGGCCGTTGAGGCCATTGGCGATCAATGGTGCGTGCTCATCCTGCGGAACCTCTTTATGGGGATGACGCGGTTTGATGATTTCGCCGCGCATCTTTCCATTTCCACCAAAACTCTCGCCAACCGCCTGCAACGGATGGAAGCGCACGGGTTGCTGACGGCAACCCCCGACCCCCATGACAAGCGCGGCAAGATTTATCAGCTCACGGAAAAAGGCACCGCCCTGGGGCCTGTGATTTCGGCGCTGTCGCTTTGGGGTGACAAGTGGGAGCCCAAAGGCGATGGCAGCTCGCGCACCGAGATTTACGAACTTGCCACCGGCAAACCCATCGCGCGCGTGGCGCTTGTTTCCCAAAGCGGAAAAATTTTGGAAGGCGATGATGTCAGCCTTCGCCGCGGCCCGATGGGCAGTGACGTGCGTGATCGATTGATGGATCTTGTGGCGCAACGCGATGCGCGAAAGGGAGCGCAATAATGTTGAAAGCGATACTCACCCCAATCTTCGATTGGATGCCGGTGCTGTTCGGTATCGGTTTCCTCGCGCCCGTTATCGCCGCCTTTATG
>Ga0209692_10002718_pt1 | contig 18467 bp, 20 predicted proteins | sample tdDd472_FD_187129 | JGI IMG/M metagenome (GOLD analysis project Ga0209692, IMG submission 187129) | Marine sediment microbial communities from the Atlantic coast under amendment with organic carbon and nitrate - tdDd47.2 (SPAdes)... | ecosystem: Environmental > Aquatic > Marine > Coastal >...
GGGCCATCGAGAACCGGCGCAAGCAACTGGCGCAGGCGATTTGGCTGCGCGCCCGGATCGAGGCGCATCTGGCGGAGGGCGACTCGGTGATCCTGCTGGGCGATCTCAACGACGGGCCCGGGCTGGACGAGTTCGAGGATCTGTTCGGCCATTCCTCGGTCGAGGTGCTGCTGGGCGAGGACATGTATGACCCGCACGCGCGGCAGGCGTTCCAGACCCGCGCCCTCTCGGTGCCCACCACCGCCCGGTTCCACCTGCAGGAGCAGGGCAGATACCTGCAGGCGTTGCTGGATTACATCATGGTGTCGCAGGATCTGATGTCGCGGCGTCCGTCCTGGCGGATCTGGCATCCGTTCGAGGACGAGGCCTGCTGGTCGTTCAAGGAGTTGCACGAGGCGCTGCTGACCGCCTCGGACCATTTCCCTGTGACGCTGGATATCGACATCTGACCCTTACGCACGCCGCGTGCGATCCCTATATTGGCAATATGAAACACGCCCGCGCCTTTGCCCTGACTTTCGCCCTTGTCGCCCCTGCTGCCCCCGCGCTGGCGCAGGAAGAGGACAACGGGCCGTCGATGATGGAGCAGGGGTTGCAGCTGTTCATGGAGGGGCTGCGGCAGGAAATGGCGCCGGCCGTCAAGGATCTGCGCGGCTTTGCCGAACGGGCCGGGCCGTCGATGCGCAGCTTTTTCCAGGAGATGGGGCCGGCGCTGGCCGAGATGATGGACGAGGTTCAGGACTGGACCCGCTATTACCCGCCCGAGATGCTGCCCAATGGCGACATCCTCATTCGCCGCCGGCCGGAGCCCGGGGACGACCCGGCGCCGGAGGAAAAGGAAGACCCGCCCGTCGGGCCGACCGATATCTGATATGAGGCCTCAGTCGCGCGGCTTGACGCTGACCGCCGCGTTCAGGGTTTGCGCCAGCGACATCAGGCGCGCCTCGGCCACCTCGCCATAGAGCGGGCGGGCGTCGTCCGGCAGGATCAGGTCGAGACGGCGCTTTTTCGAGATCCAGTTCAGGTGGCCCATGTCGGCGTCGGGTTTCATCACCAGCATGGCGCCGAAGCGCATTGCCTTGCCCAGGATCTCGGCCTGTTTCTGCTCCTGCTCGTCCAGCAGGCCGTAGAGCGGCGCGAAGCGGGCGCCTTCGCGCTTGTTGCGGTAGCGATGCTGCAGGGCGAGGCCGAGGAATACCCGTTCGGAGTGTTTCATTCCGCCCAGGTTGGCCCGCGTGGCATAATCGAAACAGACCTCGGCGCGGTAGTCGGGATGGGCGCGCCAGCTGACGTCGTGCAGCAGGCAGGCGGCCTTGATCAGCCGCACCTGCGCCGGCGGCGCCTTGGCGAAGAGCGGCATGACAAAGCGGAACAGCGTCTTGCCGAAGCCGGGCAGGCGGGAATCCTTGTCCTCGGCGAAATAGCAGGCCTCGATCAGAGGGTCGCGGTCGCGCAACCGCTGCGGCATCTGCTCGTAAAGCAGCCCCTCGCGTATGCCATAGCTGGAGATGGCGATGTCCTTGGGCTTGAAACAGCGCACCAGCCGGTTCAGTACGTCGATTGCGTAGGGCACCAGCGCCATCCGCGCCGAGGAGACCCCGGCCTCGCCGCGCAGGGCCTCCAGATCGCTGGTCTCGATGAACTTCGCGGTGTCGCGCACCGATTTGGCGGTCATCCGGTATTCGTGCAGCACCTTGAGCGGGTAGCCGCGCCGCGTCATGTCGATCCGGGCGATGGCGCGCCAGCTGCCGCCGACCAGGAACAGCCGGTCGCGTTGCGGGCCCATGCGCTCTTTCAGATCCTCCAGCACCGTCTTGATATGCGCCTTGCGGCCGCGCCGCCCGCCCTTGATGTCGCGCAGTTTCAGCGGCCCCAGCGGCGAGGTCAGGCGACGGCCGACGCGGCCGCCGGAAATCTCGGCCAGTTCCATCGAGGAGCCGCCGATATCGCAGACCAGCCCGTAGGAGCCGGGCCAGCCCAGCAGCACCCCCTGGGCGGAAAGCCGGGCCTCCTCCTCGCCGTCGATGACCCAGAGCTTGAGTCCGGTGGTGCGCTGGACCTCGTCGCAGAACTCCGGCCCGTCCTCGGCGTCGCGCACGGCGGCGGTGGCGACCGCCGAGAGCGGCGGCAGGCCCATCCCCTCGGCGAGGTGCTGGAACCGATGCAGCGCGGCCAGCGCCCGGATCCTTCCCTCGGGGTTCAGACGGCCGGTTTCCGATTGGCCGGCGCCCAGCCCGCACATGATCTTTTCGTTGTAGAAGTACGCCGGCGAGCGGGCGGCGCCGTCGAACACCACCAGCCGGACCGAGTTCGAGCCGACATCGACGACGCCGACCCGGGACAGGGCCCGCGCGCTGGGATCGTTGAACAGCGGGCGGCCGAAGGGCCCCCATTCGTGCGGGTCGGGCTGCGGGGCGGCGTTCGGGTCGGGGGTCATGGCGTCCCTTGGCAGATGTTCGGTTCAGGATGCGGGATCGGGTCTGGCGGGTCAATCGCGGCGGCAAGGGTCCGCCGGGCGCTAGGGCGTCTCGTCCGGCGAGGCGCGGTCCAGCAGGCGGGCCGCCAGCGCGCGGGTCAGGGTGCGCCCCTCGGCCAGCGCGAGCCGGTCGAGCCGATCGACGATCTGCCCGGCGGCGGCAAAGCTGCGGTCCATGCGGGTAATCAGATAGGGGATCACGTCCGGTTTCGGGGCCAGTTGCCGGTCGGCGAAAAGCTTGGCCAGGACCGCCGACAACAGCGCGTCATCCGGGGGATCGAGCGCGGCGTGCTGCGCCGCCTGCACCCGGCTTTGCAGATCGGGCAGGCTGAGCCGCCACAGCGCCGGGTCCAGCCGTCCGGTCAGCAGCAGCGCGCGCCGCTCGCTCAGCATCAGGTTGTAGAGGTGGAACAGCGCCTTTTGCGCGTCGAGGTCGGTGGCGATCCCGGGCACGTCCTCGACCGCGACGGGCCCGGCGGCCAGTCGCGGCACATCGGCCTCGCGCAGGCTGCGGGCCGGGATGATCCGCGCACCAGTGCGCGCGGCCCAGACATGCGCCAGGTGCGTCTTGCCCGATCCGGCCGGTCCGCTCAGCACCAGCCGGCCGCCGGGCCAGGGTGTCGCGCTTTCGATCATCGCCACGGCCACCGCGTTGGCGGGAGAGACAAAGAAATCCTCGCGCCCCAGGGCCTGCCGGACCGGCAGATCGAAGCTCAGCTGTTCGGCCATGTCAGTCGTCGTCCTGGTCCGTGATGCCCATGTAGAGGCGGCTTTCGCGGTATTGGGCCATGCCGAACCGTGCCAGAACCCCGAGGGCCGCGGCGACCGGCACCGCCACCAGCATGCCGACGAAGCCGAAGACCGAGCCGAAGACCGAGAGCGCAAGGATCAGCCAGACCGGGTGCAGACCGACTGATTTGCCCACCAGTTTCGGGGTCAGGTAATTGCCCTCGGCCAGTTGCCCGACCTGGAAGATCACCGCAACGATCACGATCCACCACCATTCGCCCCAGAACTGGAACAGCGCCAGCCCGATGGCGAGGGCGCCGCCGACGAGGGCCCCGACATAGGGAATGAAGGTCAGGACGCCGGCGACGAAACCGACCACGAGGCCGAACTGCAGCCCGATCAGCATCAGCGCCACGGCGTAATAGGTGCCCAGGATCAGGCAGACCGTGCCCATGCCACGCACGAAGGAGGACAGCGTCTTGTCGATCTCTTTGGCCAGTTGGCGGATCACCGGCGCGTGATCGCGCGGCAAGAGCTCGTCGAGCCCGGCGATCATGTTGTCCCAGTCCAACAGGAGATAGACGGCCACCACCGGCGCGATGACGAAAACCAGGACCAGGTTGACGATCGAGACCGCCGAACTCAGCACCGTGTTCAGCAGCTCGCCGCCCTTGGAGCGGATCGTCTCGCCCAGTGAGTCGAGCGACTGGCGCAGGGTCGAATCCGGCTCGACCAGTGAGGGGAACCGTTCGGTCAGAAAGGTCTGCAGATCGTGGAACAGCTTGGGGGCGATGTTGATCAGCTCGACCGCCTGGCTGATCAGGGTCGGGATGACCAGCAGGGCCAGCACCACGAAGATCAACACGCCAAGAACCGAGATGATCGCGGTGGCCAGAGGCCGGGAACATCCCGCGCGTTCCAGCCGGTCGGCGGCCGGGTCGAGAAAATAGGCGATCGCCCCGCCCAGCACGAAGGGCAGCAGCACGTCGCCGAGAAACCACAGCACAAGCGCGGTCGCCACCAGGGCGATGCCCCAATATCTGAGCTGGTCCCGGACCGGAAGTGCCATGCGCGCCCCTTTTGTGCCTGTCTTTCCTTGGCCCATCGGGAACGGTGTTGCAAGGCCCGCGATGGCGGCGTGGCGAGACCGCCTTGCCGATTGCCTGCCCGCGCCGATTGGCTTAGACCCTGCAAAACACCGTCATCCGGAAGGGACCACAGATGCGCCTGAGCCGCTACTTCCTGCCTGTTCTGAAAGAAAACCCCGCCGAGGCCCAGATCGTCAGCCACCGGCTGATGCTGCGCGCCGGAATGATCAAGCAAGCCAGCGCCGGGATCTATTCCTGGCTGCCGCTGGGGTTCAAGGTGCTGCGCAACCTCGAGCGCATCGTGCACGAGGAGCAGGTGCGCGCCGGCCATATCCCGATGCTGATGCCGACGCTGCAATCGGCCGACCTGTGGCGGGAATCGGGGCGCTACGACGATTACGGCGAAGAGATGCTGCGCCTGTCCGACCGGCACGGGCGCGACATGCTTTACGGCCCGACCAACGAAGAGCTGATCACCGATATCTTCCGGTCGCATGTCAGCAGCTACAAGGATCTGCCGCTGACCCTTTATCACATCCAGTGGAAATTCCGCGACGAGATCCGCCCCCGCTTTGGCGTGATGCGCGGGCGCGAATTCTACATGAAGGACGGCTACAATTTCGACCTGACGAAAGAGGACGCGCTGCACGCCTATAATCGCCACCTGGTCAGCTACCTGCGCACCTATGAGCGGATGGGGTTGCAGGCGATCCCGATGCGCGCCGACAGCGGCCCGATCGGCGGCGACAACACCCATGAATTCCTGGTGCTGGCCGAGACCGGCGAATCGGAGGTGTTCTATGACAGCACGGTGACCGACATCCGCCTGGGCGACCGCGAGATCGACTATGACGACAAGGCGCAGTGCCAGGCGGTGATGGAGGAGTTCACCGCGCTCTACGCCCGCACCGACGAAACCCATGACGCGGCGGTCTTTGCGCAGGTGCCGCAGGACCGCCAGCGCAGCGCGCGCGGCATCGAGGTTGGGCAGATCTTCTACTTCGGGACCAAGTATTCCGAGCCGATGGGCGCCACCGTGCAGGGGCCGGACGGCAAGCCGGTGCCGGTGCACATGGGCAGCCATGGTATCGGGGTGAGCCGCCTGCTGGGCGCCATCATCGAGGCCAGCCATGACGACAGGGGCATCATCTGGCCCGAGGGGGTGACGCCGTTCCACTGCGGGATCGTCAACCTCAAGCAAGGAGATGACGCGACCGATGCGGCCAGCAACCAGATCTACGCCGCGCTCTCGGCGGCGGGGCTTGAGCCACTCTATGACGACACCACCGAGCGCGCCGGCGGCAAGTTCGCCACCATGGACCTGATCGGCCTGCCGTGGCGGATTACCGTCGGGCCGCGCGGGCTGAAGAACGGGGTGGTGGAACTGACCAGCCGCCGAACCGGCGAGAGCGAGGAGCTGAGCCCGGAAGAGGCGGTGAAGAAGGTGGCCGGGATCTATGCCCCGCATCACCGCGCCGGCGCCCATTGGGAGCCGATGGCGCGGCAGTCGTTTCACACCTGGCTGTAGCGGGTCTCAGACCGGGCGGGGGGCAGGGCGGCACAGCTCGCCGCCACCGGCCTGGCCGGGCAGCGGGCGCACCGCCGGGCGGCCCAGCCGCGCGACCAGATCCCTGAGCCCGGCGCCGAGAAAGCGCATCGAACAGATGCAGGCGCCGTCCGGGCAGGAGGTCAGGCACAGCCGCCCGTCGCGAAAACCCAGCGCATAGCCGTGGCGGGCGAGGGCGCGGTTCAGCCCCTCCCAACTGGACGCGCGGGCGACCAGCGGGTGCAGCCAACAGCGCAGGAGGGCGGCCGTTTCACTGTCGATGGGGGGGCAGTCGAGGTCGCGCATCGGGGCGAAACCATCGGCGGGCTGCATCCGCACCTGGGCGGGCTGCATGGCCGGGGTCGGGCTCATAGTCATCTCCATTCCCTAATCCTGACCCCCCAGGTTCGGTTTTGGAAAGCTCGCAAGAGCTGGCGCACCAAGCGATAAATACAAGCTAATTCTGTATATTGTGGGATTTAATTAAGGCAAATTGTGGCGCCGTGGGTACGTTTCTCATGCAGATTGTCCACAGCACGTGGCGCGGCCCGGATCAGACTAGACCGCGAAGTGCGAAGGCCAGCAAAGCCAGCAGGCCGACCGTGTTCAGGCCTGCATAGGCCAGCGCGGTGCGCCTGCGCAACGGGAGGCGGGAGAGCCATCTAGTCATAGCTGAACCTTTCCGACAGGATGTTCCGCGACGGGACGCCGAGGCCGATCAGCGCATCCTCCGCCGCCTCCAGCATTGGCGGCGGGCCGCAGAGCAGGTAGAGCCACTGGCGGTGCTCGGGGCTCCCGAAGTGGGCGCGCAGCAGGTCGGGCGTGACCATTCCGGTTGCCCCCTGCCATCCTTCAGGCGGCTCGCTCAGAATATGGATCAGGCGGGTGCCGTGGTCACGGGCCATCGCCTCGAGTTCTGCGCGGCAGGCGATCTGCTCCTCGGTGCGGTTGCCGTAGATCAGCGTGGTGGGGCGTTGGTCGCCGCGCGCGCGCAATTCGCGCAGGATGCTTAGCATCGGCGCGATGCCCACTCCGCCCGCGACAAGCGCGATACCCGGGGCATCGTGGTCGGTGACGGTCAGGTGCCCATGTGGACCGTCGAGATAGGCGCGGCTGCCGGGTTTGATCTGACCGATGGTGCAGGTGAAATCGCCCAGTTCCTTGATCAGGAAGCGGACCTCTGGCGCGGTTGAGGGCGCGGAACTGATCGAAAAGGGGTTTTCCCGGGGTCCGAAGGGGCTGGTGCGGATATTCAGCCAGGCGAACTGCCCGGCGCTGTAGGGAAAGGCGAAAGCGCGCGCGGGATGCAGCGCCACCTCCCAGGTCCGCAGGGCCACGGGCGTGACCGAGCTTACCCGCCAGGGGTGGCGCAGCTGGGCCAGCGGGGTCAGGACGTAGACATAGATCAGCGCGAAGAGCGCGACGCCCAGCAGCACCAGCCACAGATAGCCCATCGACGGATCGGCGCTGTAGCGTCCTGCACGCAGGGCGTGCAGGACGCCGAATCCCGCGATCAGCGTGGCCCCAAGCCCGTGCATCAGCCGCCATGCCTCGTATCGGGAGCCCAGCGTGGTGCGCCCGATCGCCATCAGTACCAGCGTCGGCAGCAGAAGCCAGGCGACGATGCCCGGCCAGAGCGCCGAAAACTCTGCCGTCACGAAAAATTGCCGCTGGGTGTCCCAGTCCGGCGCCGGCGCCCGGCGGGTGGTGTAGAGAAACGGATGGACGATCGCCAGGATCGCCGCCCCCCGCGCCAGCAGCTGATGCATCCGCATCACGATATCTGTGCCCAGGCGCCGGGTCATGAAACGGTAGCGGCCCAGCAGCAGGAATTCGGCCAGGATCACCGTCAACGCCAGAATCCCGGCGCCCGAGGCCAGTTCGTCGGCAATGGAGCGCGGCGTCAACCCCTGCGCCCAGGCCAGGCCGAGCGGCAACAGGACGACGCCCAGATAAAGAATGATCAAAAGCCCCGCCGGCATGTTCGGTGCCCCCTTTTCGTCTCCTTTAGGGCTAACGACGTGATGGAACGAAATCCAGTATTACTCGCCGGGCGAGGCCTGGGTCGGGTCGGTTTCCTGCCGAGGATGTCGCTTGACGCCCCGCAGCGTTCGCCGCACTGTCCGCGCCGAGCAGAACTGGAGCAGCCGTGGCCAACCGCACGCCCCCCTTTGCCCCCTTTGAGTGGATGATCGCCTGGCGTTACCTGCGCGCACGCCGTGCCGAGGGCGGGGTCAGCGTGATGACCTGGATCAGCCTGATCGGCATCACCCTTGCGGTCTTTGCCCTGATCGCCACGCTGGCGGTGCGATCAGGGTTCCGGTCGGAGTTCGTCGGCACGATCCTGGGCGCCAACGCCCATGTCACCGTCTACAACCTGGGCGAGGTGACCGCGCAGGGCCGGATCGACCGGACCATCCCCGATTTCGCAGACATGGCCGCGCGGCTGGCGCAGGTGCCCGGCGTGACCCGGGCGGCGCCGCTGGTGCGCGGTCAGGTCATGGCGGCGCATCGCGGGCGCAATTCCGGGGTCGAGGTGTTCGGCATCCGGGCCGGCGATCTGGCCACGCTGCCGGCCATCGCCGCGGGCGAGCAGGCGCAGGGCGAACTGGGCGATTTCCCGGCCGGCCTCGCCATCGGCTCCGGCGTGGCGCGTGAACTGGGCGTGGCCGTGGGCGACCGGATCAAGCTGATCTCGCCCGAGGGGGTCAAGACGCCCTTTGGCACCAGCCCGCGGGTGAACGCCTATGAGGTGGCCTACATCTTTACCGCGGGCCGCTACGATATCGACCGGACCCGCGTCTACATGCCTTTTGGCGAGGCGCAGATCTATTTCAACCGCGAGGGGGTAGCGGACGAAGTTGAAGTGATGGTCGAGGAGCCGGAGGCGGTCGAGGCGATGATCCCCGCGCTGCGCCAGGCGGCCGGGGAACGCGCCCAGGTCTGGACCTGGCGCGATGCCTCGGGCGGGTTCCTGCGCGCGCTGGAGGTCGAGGATAACGTAATGTTCGTGATCCTCTCGATCCTGGTGCTGATCGCGGCGATGAACATCGTTTCCGGGCTGATCATGCTGGTCAAGAACAAGGGGCGCGACATCGGCATCCTGCGCACCATCGGGTTGAGCGAGGGTTCGGTGCTGCGGGTCTTTTTCATCTGCGGCGCCTTCACCGGGCTGATCGGCACCGGGCTGGGGGTGGCGCTCGGGTGTCTCTTCGCGATCTACATCGATCCGATCTTTTCCTTCGTGAACTTCGTGATGGGCGGCGGGGTCTGGGACCCTGCGATTCGCGGCATCTATGCCCTGCCGGCCGAGCTGCACCTGGCCGACGTGCTCAAGGCGGTCGCGCTGTCGCTGGGGCTGTCGTTCATCGTCACCATTTTCCCGGCCCGGCGCGCCGCCCGGCTCAACCCGGTCGAGGCGCTGCGCTATGAGTGAGCCGATGTTGCACCTGGAGGCGGTCGCAAAGGGCTATAATCCCGGTACGCCGGGCGCGGTGCAGGTGCTGCGTGGCGTCGACCTTTCGCTCGCGGCGGGGGAAACGGTGGCGCTGGTGGCGCCCTCGGGGGCGGGGAAATCGACGCTGCTACATATCGCCGGGCTGCTCGATACCCCCGATAGCGGCACCGTGGCGATCGGCGGGCAGGACATGACCGGGCGCGGCGACCGGGCGCGCACCGCCGTGCGGCGGCGCGATGTCGGCTTCATCTACCAGTTTCATCACCTGCTGCCTGAGTTCACGGCGGCCGAAAACGTGATCCTGCCGCAGCTGGCCGATGGTGTGGCGCGGGCGCAGGCCGCGGCGCGCGCGGGGGAGCTGTTGGAGCGGGTCGGGCTTTCGGCGCGGGCCGATCATCGCCCGGCGGCGCTTTCGGGGGGGGAGCAGCAGCGCGTCGCCTTTTGCCGGGCGCTGGCCAACCGGCCGCGGCTCTTGCTGGCGGACGAGCCCACCGGCAACCTCGATCCGGAGACCTCCGACCGGGTGTTCTCGGCGCTGATGGCGCTGGTCACGGAAACCGGGCTGGCCGCGCTCATCGCCACCCACAACCTGGACCTGGCGGCGCGGATGGATCGCGTGTTGCACATGGATGGCGGCTGCATCGCCGCGCCATAGCCGGCGCGGGGCCGACGCGTTGATCTGTGTCATTGAGGTGAAACCGCCGGGCTGGAAGAGTGGTCATGGTGCGGGTCGTGTTGTGCCGCCTTGCCCTTCGGTCTTGTCCGGACGGGTTGTCATGGGGCGGGCGCGGCGGGACGTGTCGGTGGAACCTGTTGAATCGCCTCAGGAATTGTGATCCTGTCAAATCTAGCAAGGGGAGAAAAACAATGCGTGTCGTGAAATGGATTGCCGGCCTTGTCCTGGCCGGCGCGGCGGTGCCGGCATTGGCGCAGGACGTCGAGAAGGGGGCCGAGCTCTACCGCGTGCATTGCGCCACCTGTCACGGCATCGAGGGGGGCGGCCAGGGGCCGATGGCCGGGGTGCTGGTGATCCAGCCCGCCGACCTGACCCGATTGGCCAAGTCCAACGGTGGCGCCTTTCCGCTCGAGCGGGTGATCAAGCGCATCGACGGACGCGATCCGCTGGTGAGCCACGGCAGCCCGATGCCGGTCTACGGGTTCTTCTTCGAGGGCAAGGGCACGGCGATCAAGACCACCAGCGGCCAGCCGATCATGACCAGCAAGCCGATCGTCGATCTGATGGCCTATCTGCAAACCCTGCAAGCCGAGTGACCCAGCCGATGACCGAGAAACTGCTGATCGCCGTGCCGGTGCTGGCCGTTCTGGCGGCCTGCGTTGCCGACCAGAGCCAGATGCCGGGTCCGGACGAAGGGGCGGCGCTGTTTGCCGAAAATTGTACCGCCTGCCACGATTACCAGGGGCAGGGCGGAACGCTTGCCGGTGGACAGACGGCGCCGGACCTGACCGGGATTTCGGCCCGCAACGGCGGGGTCTTTCCCCGTGCCGCGGTGCTGTCGAAAATCGACGGTTATGGTCACGGCGGGATGACGCCCGAGATCATGCCGGAGTTCGGCGCCCTGTTGGAGGGGGATCTGGTGCCGGTCGATGTCGAGGGAACGCTGACCCCCACGCCGCGCCCGCTGGCCGCGCTGCTGAGCTACCTGGAGAGCATCCAGACCGCCGAAGGGTAGCGCCCTAGTCGCAGATGCCTTTCAATTGGGCTTCCTTCCACGGCAGGAACACGGCGGTGTCCGCTTTGCCGCGCGGCAGGGGCGAGACCGGAAACGCCTCCGACAGCATCTCGTGCAGCCGTTCGGTCCGCGCGGCCCGGGGCGCCAGGGTGCGGCAACAGACGTATTCCTCGACGATGGCGCCCTGTTGTTCGTAGCCGAAGCTCAGGAAATCGGGCGCCGCGGCGAGGTCGAAGAGATAGGGGTCCGTCCCGGCCCCATGCTCGGCCGCCGCGCGCAGCGGAGTGTAGCCGGTGCGCGCCCGGTTCTGCCATTGCCAGACATGGGTCAGCTCATGCGCCAGCAGCATCGCCTCGACGAGGTAGAGCCGCTCGGGATAGCCCGGCGCGTAGTTGTCCAGGTACCAGTCCTTGCTGAGGAAGATGCGGTTGAGCAGCGTCACCGCAGCCGGCCGGGTGGTGACGATCTCATCGGTTTCCGGTGGCATGATCCGTTCGCGGCAGGTGACCGGCGGGCGCGGTTTGCGGCGAAAGGTGATCGTGCCCACCGGGGCGCCGTGCACCAGCCGGACCCGGTCCAGCGCCATGCCGCGCCCCTGCAGGGTTTCGGCAAAGGCGCGCTCGGACCCGGTCAGGGGGCGGCCGCAACCGGCCAGCGCGGTGGCGGCGCAGACCAGGAGGGCGAGCGCGCGGCGCATCCGGCTCAGGGCGCGTAGAAGGTGGCCGTGGCGGTGGCGACCGTCTTGCCGCTGTCGGCCTCGGTCATCCCGGCCCGGGCGAAGACCAGCGCCCTGCCGGCCCGCACGATCTCGGCCCGGCACAGGATCGCGCTGCCGGTGCCGGGGCGCAGGAACTGAGTGTGCAGGTCGGTGGTGGCAAAGGGTTTGAACCTGCCGGCCTGGGCCGCCGCGGCGAGCACCATCGTGGTGTCGGCCAGCGCCGCCAGCGCCTGCCCCGAGACGATGCCGCCGACCCGGGCCAGATGCGGGCCAAGCGGCATGCGCATCAGCACGTGGTCGGGGTCTGCCTCGCTCACCGTCAGGTCCAGCGCCTGTACCCATTCGGCGAAATTCTCGGACAGGAGCTGTTGCAGGGTTTCCGGGGTCATCGGCGGCCTTTCCTGTTGCGTGCCGGCACCCTAGCCGCCCGGTGGCGGCGGCGTCGAGGGGCTTTCGCACCGCGCCCAAACTGCGTATCCCACGAAGGCCGAAACCCGGAGAACCCCTATGCGCGTCCCCTATGCCCGTCTCAGCCGGTCCGAGCTCGACCGCCAGCTTTCGCCCAGCCTGTCGGCCAAGGCTTTCGAGGCGGTGCTGTCCCGCCACGCGACCGAGACCGCGGCGCTGGCGGGGGCCGGGGATCTCCTGCGTTGGCCCGACGTGACCTATGGTCCCGGCGCGCGCCAGCGCTACGACGTGACCGCGCCACGCAAAGGGGCGGGGCGGCCGTGCCTGGCCTTCATCCACGGCGGGTTCTGGCAGGAGGGGTCGAAGGACGGGTCGGGCTTTGCCGCCCGCGCCTTTGCGCGGGCCGGTTGGGCGCATGCCGGGCTGGGCTATACGCTGGCGCCGGAGGCCGGGCTGGAGCAGATCATCGACGAGATCGCAGAGGCGTTGCGCCACCTGCGCAGCAAGGCCGCAGACTATGGAATCGACCCCGACCGGATCGTGCTGGCCGGTCATTCGGCGGGGGCGCATCTGGCCGCCGCGATCCTCGCCGGACTGGGCGGCGAGGATCTGCCGGGCGCATTGGCGGGCTATGTTCTGATCAGCGGCGTCTACGACCTCGCGCCGGTGGCGGCCTCCTATGTCAATGATGCCCTCGGGCTCAGCCCCGGCGATGTGGAGCGTCTTTCGCCGCTGCTCTACTGGCCCGCCGCCGAGCGCCCGGTGCACCTCGTCCTGGGTGCCGACGAACCCGAGGCCTTTGGCCGACAAAGCGATGCGCTGGCCGTGCTCTGGGGACGCAAGCTGCGGCGGATCAGCCTGGCGCGCTGTCCCGGGCGGGACCATTTCGACATTCTCGACGAGCTGGCGCAGGAGGGATCGGAAACCTGGGTCCGGATCCAGCGCATGGGGCAGGGCAACTGAGCCGGATCAGCCCGCGTCGCGGGCCTCTGGCGATTGCGCCCGCCGGTTCGCCAGCCGCGCGGAGGCCGCCTCCAGCGCCTCGATCAGCTTGGCCTTGCGGATCGGCTTGCTCAGGAACCCGTCCATGCCGACCTCCGCGCTGCGGGTGCGGTCCTCGGCCATGGCATGGGCGGTCAACGCCAGGATGATACAGGGCGGCAGACCGGCGCGGCGTTCCAGCGCGCGGATCTCCCGCGTTGCGGTGAACCCGTCCTTGCCGGGCATCGAGATGTCCATCAGGATCACGTCCGGCCGCTCGGCGAGATAGGCGTCAACCGCCTGCTGCCCGTCGGTCCAGGGGATCACGCAGGCGACGCGGGTGGCGATCATCTTTTCGACGATGAAGCGGTTGGTCTTGTTGTCTTCGGCCAATCCCACGCGCAGCCGCGCGGTTTGCGGCGCGGCTGCGGCGCTGTCGTCGGATCCGGCCGGCGGGGCGGAGCTGCGCTTTTCCGTGCCGCCCGCCTTGGTGGCGCGGCACAGGACCTTGAACAGCCGGTCGTTGCGCACCGGCTTGCTGAGGCCGAAGTCGATGTCGGTGCGGGTGAAGGCGGCGCGGAGCGCGTCCAGATCGCCCGACGACAGGATCACCACGGGCAGATCTTGCGTGGCGGGATCGGCCCGCAGTGCCTGCAACAGGTCCGCCCCGTCCATGCCCGGCATGCGGTGATCGGAGATCACAACGTCGGGCTGCGGCTGCCGCTTGTCGAGCACGGCCGTGAGGGCCTCCGACGTGTTTGCATAGGCGGCGCTGCGCATGCCGAACCCGGCCAGGCGCGCGGTCAGGATATGGCGGTTGGTCTCCAGGTCGTCCACCACCACGGCGGTCTTGCCGCGCAGGGCGCCGGGGTCGAGAAACAGCACCGGAACATCGGTCTGCGCGTGCTCGGGCGGTTCGGTCGCCGGCAGCGGCAGGACCATGCGGAACAGGGAGCCCTTGCCGGGCGTGCTGCGGACCGAGATGTCGCCGCCCATCAATGTCAGCAGCTTGCGCGTGATCGCCAGGCCCAGCCCGGTGCCGGTGCGTTGGTGCCCGTCGGTGCCTTCGACCTGTTCGAAATCGCGAAAGATCGTGTCGATCTTGTCCTGCGGAATGCCGATCCCGGTGTCGCGGACGGAGATTTCGATCCGGTCATCGCCCGGGCTCGTGACTTGGATGGTCACATGCCCCGCTTCGGTGAATTTCACGGCGTTTCCGGCCACGTTCAGCAGGCATTGCCGCAGCCGGGCCTCGTCACCGATCACCCATGCCGGCAGCGGGGTCTGGAAGTCGACGCAAAGTTCCACGCCCTTGCCGTTGCCGGCGGGAAACAGCAGCGCCGCGGCGTCCTGAACGCACTCGTGCAGATCAAAGGGCGCGCGCGCGATTGTAACCTTGCCGGCCTCGATCTTGGAAAAATCGAGGATGTCGTTGATGATGGTCAGCAGGGCTGCCGAGGAATTCAGGATCGTCGCCGAGAAATCGCGCTGTTCCTCGGTCATCTGGGTCTCGTTCAGCAGGTCCGCCATGCCCATGATCCCGTTCAGCGGTGTGCGGATCTCATGGCTCATGTTGGCCAGGAACCGCGATTTGACCGCCTCGGCATGGCGCGCCGAGTCGCGCGCGCTCGTCAGTTCGACGTTCAGTCTGGACTGTCGGAGCCAAGAGTAGCTGATGACCGAGATCGGGATCAGGCTGGCGAATGTCAGAACCGAGGCCACGAACAGGCTGAACCGGCGAAATGCGGCGGCGATATCGTCGGCCGGGCCGCTCGCATCGAGGATGACCTCGGCCGCGCCGAGGATATGGCCTTCGTGCCGGATTGGCAGAATGCTGCGGGCGAATACCTTGGATGTCTCCTCGCGCCGGGCACCGATATCGAAGGTTGTTATCGGCATGCCTGAGCGCAGCACCGTCTGAACCGCGGTGCGGTCGTCCTCCGTTCGCGGCGGGGGGCCGCCGGGGATCGGGCTGGTCTGGCCAGGTTCGGGGGCGTTTGTGGCGGCCAGTGTCAGACGCCCCCGTTTGTCGAAGATCCGAAAGAAAACAATCTCTCCGAAAGCTTCCGGATCGGTGTGATAGCGAGGTACGACTTGGTCCTGCTCGTTTGCGAGAGCCAATTCTTCTAACGCGCCGGCATGAAGGAAATAGTGGCGGTACCAGATTTTCGTGATTACCTCAGTCGCGTCGGTCGCCAGGGCTTCGGTCACCGATAGCCGGGCGTTGACGATCACCAGGGTGGTCGCGAAAATCAGCATCGCCATGAGCAGGGCTGCCCAGGAGAAGAATTTCAGCGTGTTGGCGCCCATTGTCCGCTCCAAACCGTGTCGCGTTTTCCGGATTGGGCCGGAGAAACGCTAAATTCACGTTAAGCCCGGAAAATCCCCGCTGCGCGGCGGAAGGCCAACGTCGGATAAAGGTCATCGCCGGAAAAAGTCTTCGCCGGAAAAACGGAGAGGGAGGGAATGGTGGGCGACCCTGGAATCGAACCAGGCGTGCGTCTCCGCGAGGGAGTTACAGTCCCCTGCCACACCTTGCGGCCTGTCGCCCATCCACCTGCGCGGTTGCGCCGGATGTGCAGGCGTGATTACAAGCGCGCTCAAGGGGCGTCAACAGGAAAATCCGCCGCCCCGCGGGCCCTGTCCGGGCCCCGGTTTTCGGATGTGGGGGCGAGGATGAAGAAACCCAAATGGGTGGTCGAAAAAGAGCAGGCGCGCAAGGCGGCTGGCTCTGAAACGGTCTGGCTGTTCGGACTGCACGCGGTGCGTGACGCGCTGATGAACCCGCGTCGGGAAAAGCTGCGCCTGATCGTCACCCGCAACGCGCAGGACAAGCTGGCCGAGGCCATTGCCGAGGCCGGGATCACCCCGGAGATGGCCGATCCGCGCAGCTTTACCGCGCCGATCGACCCCGGGTCAGTGCATCAGGGCGCGGCGCTTGAGGTCAAGCCGCTGGGTTGGGGCGGCCTGGCCGAGGTCTGCATCGGGCGCGCGTCCGAGGGGATGCCGCCGCGGGTGATCCTGCTCGACCGGGTGACCGACCCGCATAACGTGGGCGCCATCCTGCGCAGCGCCGAGGTGCTGGGCGCCAGCGCGGTGATCGGCACGCGGCATCATTCCGCGCCCGAGACCGGCGCGCTGGCCAAGACCGCCAGCGGTGCACTGGAACGCCAGCCCTATCTGCGGCTGCGCAACCTGTCCGAGGCGATCACCGAGTTGCAGGGCATGGGGTTCCTGGTGCTGGGGCTGGATGGCGAGGCCGAACAGACCATCGAGGCCGCGCTGGACGGGCTCCGCGACCGCCCCGTGGCGCTGGTGCTGGGGGCCGAAGGGCCGGGCCTGCGCCCCAAGACCAAGGACACCGTGGATCATTTGGTCAAGATTGACGCAGCCGGCGGATTCGGCTCTCTCAACGTCTCCAATGCCGCTGCGATCGCCCTATATGCCTCTCTGAGCCACTGATCGACCGACCCGGACACGCGAGGCCAGCCCGATTCCACACGGACCCAAGATCGCCACCTGTTGCTATTGCGGCACCCGCGCGGTGCTGGCGCTGAGCGGCAAGGACCGGCACGAGTTGAGCTGTTCGGGCTGCGGCGCGCCGTTGCGCGAGTTGAAGATGCTGCGCGCCGACAAGGTTGCCCGACCGGCCTCTGTGCCGTCCCGCCGGCCGAAACCGGCGAAACGGAAGAAACCCGAGCGAAGAAAGGGTCTCATGACCCGCGTGCTGGACGAGGCCTGGGACCTGGTCGAGGACATCTTCGACTGAGGCGTGCGGGGCACGCGCCGCTCCGCATCCATCACAACAACGTCAGCAGGGCTTTGCACGCCGGGTTTCGGAGGGCATTTTGGTGCAATCCTCAACGGTTTCCGAAACGCCATGCACCGCCGCTTGTTCCTGTCTGTCCTGGCCTCCCTGCTGCTGCCTTCCATGGCGCTGGCCGAGATGCCGGTATTCTATACCAGGCAGGGGGTGGCGATTGGGGGGTATGACACGGTGGCGTATTTCACGGAGGGGGGGGCGGTGCAGGGGCGGCCGGATCTTGCGGTGATGTGGAAGGGGGCGGTCTGGTTGTTCGCGACCCGGAAAAACCGTGAGATTTTCGAAGCGAATCCAAGGGCTTATGCGCCGCAGTACGGCGGGTACTGTGCCTTTGCGATGTCGAAGGGACAGGCCTCGGGGACGAATCCGGAGGCGTGGAAGATCGTGGATGGGAAATTGTACCTGATCCACAATCACACCTACATGAAGGTTTGGCTGCAAGATCCGGCACAATATATTGTGTTGAGCGATGCAAATTGGCCGGGGCCGCTGGGGCGGTAGGGGCGAAATTCTCACGAAAATGCGAGCATCCCTTTTTTTTCGTGGAATGGTGCCTAAATCACACAATGACCGCGGACCGGAACTGCCGCGTGTCATTTCACTGTCCCTCGTTCCACACTAGGCGCCCATTGCATTTTCGCTTTGGGCGCTTTTTTCTGGCCGCTGACCCGGCTATAGGGTGACCCATGACCGCGTATTCCGATGCCCTGCTGAAAGAGGTTCTCACCCGCACCAAGCGAATCGCGGTGGTGGGGGTGTCGATGAACCCGGTGCGACCGAGCTATTACGTGGCGCGCTATCTCACGCTCAAGGGCTACAAGGTGGTGCCGGTCAACCCCGGCCAAGCGGGAAAAACGCTGTTCGGCCAGACGGTTGTGGCCAGCCTGCCGGAGATCGAGGGCGATGTGGACATGGTCGACATCTTTCGCCGCTCCGAGGCGGTGCCGCCCATCGTTGACGAGGCGCTGGAGGCCTTTCCCGCGTTGCAGACGATCTGGATGCAGATCGGGGTGGAGAACCCCGAGGCCGCCGCGAAGGCCGAGGCGCGCGGCGTCACGGTGATTCAGAACCGCTGCCCCAAGATCGAGTATCAGCGCCTGTTCGGCGAGCTGCGGATGGGCGGTTTCGCCACCGGGGTAATCTCCTCCAAGCTTTGAAACATCCGCAACGCGCGGGGCCGCAAGGGCGGTTAACGCCGGGGGTTTACGCGGCGGGATTTCCCGGCTTTGTGGCCGCGCCGACGCAGGGCGTCGCGGCGGCGCGCGCGGATCGGGGAGTTTGCCGGGCGTTCTGTACGTTTCGGAATCACAGGCGAGATACGCAAAGTGGCGGAACGGGGGATTCGTCGACGATTTTGTACGGAACGGGGGATTTTGCCCCGTTGCGCAACGGACGGGGCGGTCACGGCGGTTAAGGGCGGGTGAGTCGGCGGTTGTTTTCGGCGCGCCGATCTCTAGGTCTTGGATGTATTGTTCCCCTTTTCAGAGCGGCGCCCATGACCCCCTTGATCTTTCTCGTTCTCCTGGTCGCGGCGGCTGGCGTGCTCGGGT
>Ga0209692_10002720_pt1 | contig 18446 bp, 15 predicted proteins | sample tdDd472_FD_187129 | JGI IMG/M metagenome (GOLD analysis project Ga0209692, IMG submission 187129) | Marine sediment microbial communities from the Atlantic coast under amendment with organic carbon and nitrate - tdDd47.2 (SPAdes)... | ecosystem: Environmental > Aquatic > Marine > Coastal >...
CGCGGGCGCCGGACCGGGTCTGTAGACCACCCGGGAGCGGTAGAAGCGCTGCCGCGATACCCGCGCGCCGCGGCGTCCGGGCTGCAATTGCATCACCCACGGGTCGGCGAGGTCGGGGCTGAGGATAACCGGCGGCCGGTTCGAGTAGCGCTTGCTCCCGAAGGCCTGGGCGCCGGCGGCGTGGAAGGAGAGAAAATACAGCGCGCACACGGCGCTGGTCAGGAACCGTTTCATAGACGTACTCACTACTGTTTCGTCCGCGTTTCGCGAGGTCGCGGCCGGCCCTTGTCGCCAGTCCCCTGGGCGTCCCCCGGGCCCCGTCCCGTGCCCTCGCACTGCAAACACGGTATGCGGCCGGTTAAAGAGAATGGTGAATCGAAAACCGGAAATCGGGAAAATCCCCGATCCGTTTGTTTTCGTGGTTAGCGAAGGGTTATCCGCCTGTCCCCGACGGAAACCCGCCCTTATCCGCGGTTAACCATGCCGGATCGGGGGAGCTGTCGTCTTCAGCGTTGCAGCCGGCGCAGGGCGATCAGGCGCTGCAACCGTTCGCGGGCGTCGCGGATGGCGGCGGGAAGGTTCTTGCGGGCTTCCGCCTCCGTCATGCCGGGCATGATCCGGTGGTCGTAGAGCATGTTGAGGATGAACCAGTCGAACATGCCGAAGGAATCGACGCCGGCGAAATCGTTGTACAGCGAATATTTCAGCCGCCAGTCGTCGTTGATCGGGCCCAGCCCTTGCGTGATTTCCTCGCTGACGCAATGCATGAAGTCGCGCCGGGTCTCGGTCGCCACCACATAGACCTGGACGTGCTGGATGCGGTGGAATTTGGAATAGTTCACCACCCCCGAGCAGCGCTGCCTTTGCAGGAAGGTGGAATCGTAGTCGCGGGGCAGGGTCTCGATGATGGTCTTCCGATAGGCCGAGCGATTGACCAGGAACACGATCAGGTTCGCGAAGGTCCGGTCCTCGACCACCGAAATGTACAGGTTTCTGACCGACCGGTTGAGCACGCCGACCAGTTGCTTCACGTCCCGCGTGCGGTCGATCGAGGCGCGGTTGTCGATGAATACGCGGACCGGCTCGGCGAATTTCTTGACGAAGCGGGCATCGGGTGTCGGCATGAACGTGCCTTCGTTGCCGAACACCGTGCGCACGAAGCCGTCGACCAGTTCCGCGTCCGAATAGAGATCGACGACCGATACGTCCTCGGCGGCGCGTCCCGCCGAGGGCCATAACGAAACCAGTAACACGATCAACAGACGGCGCATTGCGTGATCTACCAGCCGGCGACAGACCCCGATCCCCTCGCTGCCCGACATGCTATTCGCTCTTGCGGCGGGGTTCAATCGAGGGACGGGGAAGGATTTCATTAATCACGTGCCTTTACGCTCGCCACAATGGGTAGCCGAATCGGGCAGGGCGATGAACGTAGTCAGAAAAAGATTCCGTATCGAGGAAAACCACACGCCGGAGAGCTGGACCGGATCCGGCGCGGGCGACGGTGCCGCCGAGCGCCGGCATCGGGAAATACTCGAACAGATCGCCTCGCTCAAGGGATTGGTGCAGCCGACCCAGGAAATGAACGAGCATGTTCTCTCCGATTACAAGGAGGAGCTCCGCCAGGCGATGGCGCTCAAGACCGAGCTCGACGAGATCTACGAGGCCATCAACAAGACCAAGCGCGAGATCGCCACGCTGCATCACTCCGGCTTCGAAGGCGATCAGATGCTGCGGGTTACCGACGAACTTGACGCGATCGTGATCGGCACGGAACGGGCGACGGAGTCGATCCTGAGCGCGGCGGAGGCGATCGACGAGCGTGCCGGCAACGTCGCCGCCATGGTTACCGGCCAGGCTCATGACCTCACCAACGAGATTTCCGACAAGGTGATCGGCCTGTTCGAGGCCTGCAACTTCCAGGACCTGACCGGCCAGCGAATCACCAAGGTGGTCAACACCCTGCGCTTCATCGAGGAGCGCATCGTGCGGATGATCGAGATCTGGGGCGGCATCGAGCAATTCGCCGAGGTCGAGGTCGAACGGCACGAGAAGGCCACCGGCGACAAGGCGCTGCTCAACGGCCCTGCGCTGGAGACCGACGAGGGCATCGCCTCCCAGGACGATATCGACGCCCTGTTTTCATAGGCGCACGTTCGCGACGGTGGCGGGCTTGCCAGCCCCGTAGGGAGGCTGTATAGGAACATAACATGAACAACGGATTGCGACCTGGCTTCGGCGCGGGAGGATGCGATGGCCGCTGACGCAGATGATATCCCGGGCGATACCCCCGGGCTGGCGCGAGGCCCGGACGGCCGGCTTCGCTGCTGGTGGCATGGCGGGTTGCCGGACTACATGGCCTATCACGATTCCGAATGGGGCCGGCCGGTGGACGACGACCGGCGGCTGTTCGAGAAGATCTGCCTCGAGGGCTTTCAGTCCGGCCTGTCCTGGCTGACGATTCTCAGGAAGCGCGAAAATTTCCGCTCGGGCTTCGCCGGCTTCGATTTCGAGAAAGTCGCCGGCTTCGGCGATACCGAGATCGAGCGTCTGCTCGGCGACAAGGGCATCGTCCGCCATCGCGGCAAGATCGTCTCGACCATCAACAACGCCGCCCGCGCGCTCGAGCTGCGCGACGAGTTCTCCAGCCTCGCCGCCTATTTCTGGTCGCACGAGCCCGACCCGTCCGAGCGCCCGGAAACGGTCGACCACGCGACGCTGTTGACGCTGCCGAAGACGGAAATCTCGACCCGCATCTCCAAGGATTTGAAGAAGCGCGGCTGGTCCTTTGTCGGCCCGACCACGGTCTACGCCTTCATGCAGGCGATGGGCCTGGTCAACGACCATCTGGAGGGCTGCTGCATGCGCGAGGAGGTGGAAGCCGAACGCGCCGCGTTCAGGAGGCCGGGGCGGAAGTAGGGGCACGGGAGGATTTGCGAAAATCGATTGGTGTCGGCCGGTGAGACCTGAGCCTGTTGAGCGTTCGTTGTTTATGCGCTGAGGCGCGACCATAGCCGGCCCGCTCCCCCGCCCAACCACCCATACGAGGGTACCCTTGGGGTGGTTGGGCGGGGGAGCGGGCCGGCTATGGTCGCGCCTCAGCGCATAAACAACGAAGGCCCGGCGAACACAGGTTTCTCAGGACAGCACCCGTCGAAGCCCGCCCTCATGTAGTCGCCGGGCGGGGGAGCGGGCCGGCTATGGTCGCGCCTCAGCGCATAAACTACGAAGGCCCGGCGAACGCAGGTTTCGCCGGCTTGCACCAGCCAGATACAAGACGCTTTCGACGCTGCCCTACCTCGCAGCCGTCTCCAGCCGATCCGCGATCTTCCGATACATCGGATTGCTGTCCACGAACACGTAGTCGAGGCTCGCCACCGTCACGGTCGCCGCTCCCTGCCGGCGCAGCCAGGCGACGCAGGCCTGCACGTGTTCGACCGGGCAATGCAGCGTCAGCACCGGCGCACCATTACTGGCCGATGGTCCGAACGGCGCGGTGCAATGCCACATGTCCGCGCAATGCTCGGCGATTCTCCCGCCGTCGCTCGTCGCCAGCCGGATCTCGCGGGTGGTGCGGGCGAGTTCCTCCGCCTGTACCCGGTCGAGCAGGTCGGAAAGCGCCGCCCGCGCCGTCTCGCCCCAGGGAGCTGCGAGGCTCGCGACCAGATGCGCCTGGCTCTTGAGGATGATGCCGTCGTCGAGCACCTTGAGATTGTTCGCTTCCAGCGTGCTGCCGGTCGAGGTGATGTCGACGATCATGTCGGCCGAACCGGCAGCCGGCGCGCCCTCGGTGGCGCCGAGGCTTTCGACGATCTGGTATTCGGACACCCCGGCGCGGGCGAAGAAGCCGCGGGTCACGTGCACGTATTTCGTCGCCACCCTCAGGCGCTGGCCGTGTCGGCCGCGGAAGTCGGTGGCGATGTCGCCGATATCGGTCATGGTGCGCACGTCGATCCAGGCCTTGGGCACGGCGGCGACAACGTCGGCATGGCCGAAGCCGAGCGGCGCGACGAGATGCACCCGCCGTTCGAAGTCGGCGATGGTCTCGTGCACCAGGTCGAGACCGGTGATCCCCAGATGCACCGATCCCGAGGCCAGCTCGCGGGCGATCTCGGACGCGGACAGGAAGGCGATCTCGATCGAATCGAAACCGGCGATGCCGCCGCGATAATTGCGCGCCCCGCCGGGGCGGACCACCTTCAGCCCGGCGCGGCCGAAGAATGCCTGCGTCTGGTCTTGCAGGCGTCCCTTCGAGGGGATTGCGATGATCAGTGGATGGGTCACGACGGCCTAAACCTCCCCGGCGCGTTCGAGCCAGATGGAAAAGCCGACGGCCGGGCATTCGTTCTCAGCGCCCATCAGCGACAGCAGCGCGTCGTAGCGGCCGCCGCCGACGATCTGCCCCACATCCGGCTTGCGCGCGTGGTGCAGTTCGAACGTGTAGCCGGTGTAATAGTCGAGCCGGCGGCCGAAATCCGCGCCGAAGCGCAACGTTTCGAGCGCCAGTCCGCGCTCGCCGAGAAGCTCGTTGCGGCGCGAAAAATTCTCGAGCGCCGGACTTATGTCGATGCCCGCGGCCCGGGTCAGCCCCTCGATCTCCTCGACCGCCGCATCCGGGCGGCCGGCAACGTCGAGATAGCCCCTGAGCACCGTCGCCTCGCGTCCGTGGGTGCCCGCTTCCGCCGCCAGCTCCGCCTGTTCGAGGAACCGCTCGGCGATCTCCGCCGCGCTGCGCCCGCCCTCGGCCGAGATCCCGGCAATGGCCAGCATCTCCTCGACCATGTTCTTGGCCGCGTCCGGCCCGGTGCCCTTCAGCGCCGAGACGAACTGGGTGGGCGCCGCGTCGTCGTCGGCGGTGCGGCCGGACAGGCGGTCGATCACACCGTCGAGCCGCGCCCGGTCGCCGAACATCGCCCTCAGCCGCCGCCGCCAGACGGCGGGCAGCTCCAGCGCCTCCATCAGGGCGGTGAACAGCGCGGTGTCGCCGATCTTGATGGCGAAATCGTCGACCCCCAGCGTCCGCGCGGACTGCGCGGCGAGCGCCAGCGTATCGGCGTCGGCGGAGACCTTGTCTTGATCGCCGAGCCACTCGATACCGGCCTGCAGGAACTCCTGCGGGCCTTTCTCGCGCTGTCGGAACACCGGGCCGAAATAGGCATAGGCGCCCTGCACCGTCCCGTCGGGCGACCGGGAGACGTGGTAGCGGCAGACGGGGATGGTGTAGTCGGGCCTCAGGCACATTTCGTGGCCGTCGCGGCCCGAGGTCAGGAACAGCCGTCGCCTGAGGTCCTCGCCGGCGAGGTCGAGGAACAGGCTGGAGGGTTGCAGGATCGCGGGTTCGACGAATTCGAAGCCGGCATCCGACAATTGCGTGATCAGCGCGTCGCGTGCCGCCATCGCGGCGCCGCTGGCGGCTTCCGCGGTCATCGTCCCCGCTCCGCCTCGGCGTCGGCGGCATGGGCGGCGAGGATGTCGCGCACCGCGCCGACCAGATCGCCGGTCGGGATCTGGATCTGCGCCGGCCGGCTTTCCCGCCAGGTCCGGTTGTCGTCGATCTCCTCGCTCAGCCGCTTTCCCTCGATCAGGTCCTTGATCTGTACCTCGCCCGCTTCGAGCTCGTCCGAACCCTGGATGATCACGCAGGGCGCGTTGCGCCTATCGGCATATTTCATCTGCGCCTTCATGCCCGACGAGCCGATATACATCTCCGAGCGGATCCCCGCCTTGCGCAGGTCCGCGACCATCGCCTGGTAGGCTCCGATCCGTTCCCGGTCCATCACCAGAACCACCACCGGCCCAGCGGCTTCCGCGCTGTCGAGCTTGCCGAGCGCGTCGAGCGCCGCCATCAGCCGCGATACGCCGATCGATATGCCGGTCGCCGGCACGTTCTCGGCCCGGAAGCGGCCGACCAGCCCGTCGTAGCGGCCGCCGCCTGCGACCGATCCGAAGCGGGCGACCTGTCCGTCCTCGTCCTCTGTCTCGAAGGTCAGTTCCGCCTCGAACACCGGTCCGGTATAATATTCGAGGCCGCGCACCACCGAGGGGTCGATCAGCACCCGGTCGGGGCCGTAGCCGGCGGCTTCGAACAGGGACAGCATCTCGCGCAGTTCGGCGACGCCTTGCTCGCCGGCCTCGATGCCGGCGACCAGTTCGCCGAGCCGGTCCAGCGTCTCGGCCTGGCTGCCTTGCCCCGCGGAGACGAAGGCGAGCACCCGGGAGATCGCCTCGGCCTCGAGCCCGGCGCCTTTCGTATAGTCGCCCGATTCGTCGAGCCGGCCCTTGCCGAGCAGAGCCTCGACGCCGTCGATGCCGAGCCGGTCGAGCTTGTCGATGGCGCGCAGCACCGTGAGCCGGGTCGCCTCGTGCTCTTCGCCGTCGAGCCCGATTCGCGCCAGCACCCCGTCGAGCACCTTGCGGTTGTTGATCCGCACCACGTAGTCGCCGCGGGCGATGCCCAGCCGTTCGAGCGTGTCGGCGGTCATCATGCAGATTTCCGCGTCGGCGCCGACCGAGGCCGCGCCGACCGTGTCGGCGTCGAACTGCATGAACTGGCGGAAGCGGCCGGGGCCCGGCTTTTCGTTTCGGAACACGTAGCCCGAGCGGAACGAGCGGTAGGGCTTGGGCAGCCGGTCGTAGTTCTGCGCCACGAAGCGGGCGAGCGGCGCGGTCAGGTCGTAGCGCAGGCTGATCCACGCTTCGTCGTCGTCCTGAAGCGAGAACACGCCCGCGTTCGGCCGGTCCTGGTCGGGCAGGAACTTGCCGAGCGCCTCGGTAAATTCGAAGGCCGGGGTCTCGACCGGTTCGAAGCCGTAGAGTTCGTAGACTTGCGCGATGCGTTCGAGCATGACGGCGGTGGCGCGCAGGTCCGGCGCCTCCCGGTCGACGAAACCGCGCGGCAATTGCGGCTTCAGTCTGTTTGCCTTGTCGGTCTTCGCCATGGTCGCTGCCCTTGGTTCGCGAAGCGTGGGGGTCGATTGTCGAAGGATCTGTCGGACCCCGCGTTCCGCCCGACGTTTCAGGAACGGCGGCGGGCCGGGGTTCGATCCGGTCGCAGTTCCCTAAACGATCGGCGGTTGCAGGGCAAGAAGCCGCGCGGGACGAAGCCAACAGAACGGTTCAATTCGGCCGAAAAATGCTCTACCAATTCGCCGGTTCCCCGAACCCGGTCCCAATGGGCATATAGAAGTCGAGCACACGGAAGCGGCGTCCCGCATGAAGCGTATCAAGTTGATTGCCCAGAATTACGGCGAGGCGTTCGGCGCCGACCGGGCCATCCGCGATCTGATCGCGCGCAAGATGGTGTCCGGCGTCTCGGTGATGGCGGCCTCCGAGCTGTGGCCGCGCGAGGCGATGCCGCTGGTCGACCTGCTGCCGAAGGCGGGCGGCCGGATCGAGGTCGGCATGATGATCTGTCTGAGCAAGCCGTTCAAACCGGTCAGCCACGCCGCGCGGGAAAAATTCCCGGAAGGGTTTCCCTCCGTCGCCGCGATCCGTATGCGCAACCGGATGAGCCGCGGTTTCCGCCGCCTGCTGGCGGCTGAGATCGCCGCCCAGCTCGATCAGTTCGAACGCCATTTCTTCCGCCCGCCGGACTTCCTCGACGGCTGGCAGGACGTTCACGAGACGACGGCGGTTCGCCAGGCGCTGATGCACATGATCGAACGCATGGAGCGGCCGATGCCGTCCTGGATCCGCGCCGCCCGGCCGGGCAAGCTGCTCGATCGCTGGCGCCAGGCGCGGCTCGGCAAGCTCGGCATCCGCACCAGCCCGGATACGATGTCGATCCCGGCCGGTCTCGACGAGGAGAAGCTTTCGAAGTTCTTCTTTTCCGCCGTCGAGCGCCTGCCCGATGAAACGGTGCTCACCGTCCGCCCTTCCGAATACGACGAACGCGTCCGTCGAAACGACCGCCGCTACAAGGAACGCGAATGGGCCTACCGGTTCATGACCAGCCCGGATTTCGAGAGGGTGCTGAACCGGAAGGAAATCTATTTGTTCTGAGGCAAAGCTGTCTTAGCGATAGAAGCCGACCTGGGTACCGCCGCGATGGGTACTGCCGGTGAAGCGTTCGGCGGCGGTCGGATAGAGATAGGCGAGGATCTCGCCCTTGGCGTTCTTCAGCTGCACCTGCTTGCCGTTCAGGTTCCACGAGGCGATGGCCACCAGATGCGGCAGGTTGCAGCCCTTGGTCGTCGCCCGGTAGCCGCCCGACCACGAGGTCAGCGACATGAACAGCTGGCAGGTTTCGCCGCCCGATTCGAGCGTCCAGCCGCCGGCGAGGTCGGCCTTGCCGACATTCAGCGACGCGGTGACTGCGGGTGCGGCAGGTGGCGGCGGTGCGGAAGCCGTTCCGGTCTCCCCATCGGCCCCGCTCTCGGTCCCGGTCCCTGTTCCCTCTTCGTCGCCCTTTTCGTCGAGGCGGCCGGTTTCGATGGTGTCGTCGTCGCCTTCGCCGTCGCCCCTCGCTCCCGGCGCCGGGGTCAGGGTGAGGGGATCGGTGGCCGGGCCGCCGGCCTCGGGATAGGGCGCGGCGGGGCGGCTGCTCGAACAGGCCGTCGCCAGGAGCGCCATCGCCGCGATTACGCCGATCTGCCAGGTTGCCGCCATCTGTGCCTTTCGTGGCCCGGTTGCCGTGTTGGGGAGGTCCATGGGGATGTCCCGCCGTTTAAAGAATGCCGGAAAACTCCCCGTCAAGGCAATTATGCGCATTCCAAGGCGATTCCAAGGCAACCAAATATTATCCATAAACTGGTGAACAAACCGTTCCGCTCCGCCCGATTGCGGTGCGACAGGGCAAAAAACACTTGCAAACCCGGGGGTGGAAGGTCTATTTAGCAGGCAACGAATTCTCAGACAGATCATACGGATTTGGTGAGAGTGGGCCCGGCCGGACCCGCTCTTTTTTGTTTTCCGGAACGCCGGGCCCGACCGGGACGACGATTTTCGGATATCCGGAGACAAGCCGGCCATTCGTATTCGGGCCATCGGGAGTCGGGATTGACGGCAAGCAAGCACGAACCGCGCGTTGTGACCGAACGCGGCGTCGACGCCCGAGTCGCGGCGATCGCCGAGCCGGTGATCGAGGATCTCGGCTACCGCCTGGTGCGGGTGCGGGTCAGCGGCCAGAACGGCTGCACCGTGCAGGTGATGGCCGAGCGGCCTGACGGGACGATGGCGGTCGAGGATTGCGAGGCGATCTCCCGCGATCTGTCCCCGGCGCTCGACGTCGACGATCCCATCGACCGCGCCTATCATCTGGAGATTTCCTCGCCCGGCATCGACCGGCCGCTGGTCCGCGCCAGCGACTTCGAGCGCTGGGCGGGCCATGTGGCGAAGATCGACATGGCGGTGATGCAGGACGGCCGCCGCCGGTTCCGCGGCGCCATCGGCGAGGTCCGCGACGGCAAGGTCCACATCGCGCTAGACGACGCCGGCGCCGGGGACGCGGCGGATTACTGGCTGCCGCTGCAAGACATCAACGAAGCGAAACTGGTGCTGACCGACGCGCTGCTCGCGGCGCATTCGGACGACTGAATTCGGGCGCCTGAATTCGGGCGACTAAGAGAACAAGAACGTAAGAACTCGGGATCGGACGATCCTTCAGGAGAGTGAAAATGGCCATTAGTGCAAACCGACTGGAACTGCTGCAGATCGCCGAGGCGGTCGCGCGCGAAAAGCTCATCGACAGGGAGATCGTCATTGCCGCGATGGAGGATGCGATCCAGAAGGCGGCGCGCTCCCGCTACGGCCTGGACACCGAGATCAGGGCCGACATCAATTCCAAGACCGGCGAGATCAACCTGCAGCGGCTGACCCGGGTCGTCGAGGAAGTCGAGAACCCCTCCGCCGAGATCACCCTCGAAGAGGGCCGCGCCCGCCAGGCCGACGCCGAGATCGGCACCGTGTTCACCGAGCCGCTGCCGCCGATGGATTTCGGCCGCATCGCCGCCCAGTCGGCCAAGCAGGTCATCGTCCAGAAGGTCCGCGAGGCCGAGCGCGACCGCCAGTTCGACGAGTTCAAGGACCGCATCGGCGAGATCGTCAACGGCGTCGTCAAGCGCACCGAATACGGCAACGTCATCGTCGATCTCGGCCGAGCCGAGGCCATCGTCCGCCGCGACGAGCTGATCCCGCGCGAGGCGTTCCGCAACGGCGACCGCATCCGCGCCTATATCCACGACGTCCGCCGCGAGCCGCGCGGACCGCAGATCTTCCTCTCCCGCACCCATCCGATCTTCATGGCGAAGCTGTTCGCCCAGGAGGTGCCGGAGATCTATGACGGCATCATCGAGATCAAGTCGGTCGCCCGCGACTCCGGCTCGCGCGCCAAGATCGCCGTGGTCTCCAACGATTCCTCCATCGACCCGGTCGGCGCCTGCGTCGGCATGCGCGGCAGCCGCGTCCAGGCGGTGGTCAACGAGTTGCAGGGCGAGAAGATCGACATCATCCCCTGGTCCGCCGATCCGGCCACCTTCATCGTCAATGCGCTGCAGCCGGCCGAGGTCGCCAAGGTGGTGCTCGACGAGGACGCCGAGCGCATCGAGGTGGTGGTGCCCGACGACCAGCTCTCGCTGGCCATCGGCCGCCGCGGCCAGAACGTCCGGCTCGCCTCCCAGCTCACCGGCTGGGACATCGACATCCTCACCGAGCAGGACGAGTCCGAGCGCCGGCAGAAGGAGTTCGTCGAACGGTCCGAACTGTTCATGGAAGCACTCAACGTCGACGAGGTGGTCGGCCAGCTTCTCGCCTCGGAAGGCTTCTCCTCCGTCGAGGAAGTGGCCTATGTCGAGCCCGAGGAAATCGCCGTCATCGAGGGTTTCGACGAGGACACCGCCGAGGAGATCCAGGTCCGCGCCCGCGAGCATCTGGAGGAACTCGAGCGCCGCTTCGACGAGGAGCGCCGCGAGCTCGGCGTCGAGGACGCGCTGCGCGAGATTCCGGGCGTCACCACCGCGATGATGGTCGCGTTCGGCAAGGAGGACATCAAGACGGTCGAGGATCTCGCGGGTTGCGCCACCGACGACCTGACCGGCTGGACCGAGCGCAAGGACGGCGAGGCGAAGCATTTCCCCGGCGCCCTGTCCGGCCATTCGGTGTCCCGCGCCGAGGCCGAGGAGATGATCATGGCCGCGCGGCTGGCGATCGGCTGGATCACCGAGGAGGACCTTGCCGAGCCTGAACCCGAGGAGATCGAGGGCGAGGCGGCAGAAGGCGAGGCCGCCGAGGAAACGACGGACGGGGCCGAGGCGGCCCAGCCGGCGATCCAGTAGGCCCAGAGGGAGCGAAGTGGAAGCACCGGGTGAGGGCGGCCGCCATGGTTGACGCCGAAGTCCGCGCCGGACGGATGCCCGAGCGCCGCGCCGGACAGGCGCCCGAGCGGATGTGCGCGGTCACCCGCGCCACCGGCCCGACCGAAGGGATGCTGCGCTTCGTCGTCGATCCCGAGGGCGCCGTCGTGGTCGATCTCAAGCGCGGCCTTCCCGGCCGCGGGGTCTGGGTGACGGCGAATCGGTCGCTGGTCGCCGAAGCCGTGCGCCGCCGGGTCTTTGCCCGCGCCTTCAAGCGCGACGTCGCGGTGCCGGACGACCTCGCCGAAAGGGTCGAAAAACGGCTCGAGGACGCCGCCCTCGGCGCGCTGTCCATGGCCCGCAAGGCCGGCGATCTGGTGACCGGGTTCTCCCGGGTGGAAGCGGCGCTGCAGGGCGGCAAGGCCGTGTGCCTGCTGCATGCGGACGACGCGGCCGAGGATGGCATACGAAAACTCGCGGCGGCGGAACGTCGCGTGAGGCGGGAAGAGAGTCCGGTTCCGGCGTTGCGTGTGTTAAGCTCTAAACAAATGAACTTGGCACTGGGCGAAACAAATGTGATACATGCAGCTCTGTTGGATGGGGCTGCCGGCCGATTTGCCTTCGGCCGGGTGCTTGTGCTGCACGAGTTTCGGAACGAGGAGGCCGGGCCCGGGGTCCGGCCGGAAAGCATGCCGGAAGGCTTCTAGGCTTGCTCGCCTGGGCGGCGCGTGGTCGGGGGCGGCGAAAGGCCGGGTTCGGCGCCGTGAGGGCGACGGCCGGCGACGAGAGTGCGGGCCCGGGTGGCTCGTGAAACCAGATGTGCCGGCGCATGGCCCGGCGACGAAGAATCGATCCGTAGGACGAAAAGCCGTATGAGTGATACGAAGACCACCGATGACAAGACCATCAGCGTCGATCGCAAGAAGACGCTGACGCTGGGTCGTGGCGTGGAACAGGGCACGGTCCGCCAGAGCTTCTCCCATGGCCGCACCAAGGCGGTCGTGGTCGAGAAGAAGAAGCGGCGCGTGGTCATCCCCGGCTCGCCCGAAGCCAAGGCGGAAGCCGCCAAGGCCGATCGCGCCGATCGCCAGGAGCGCAAGGCCAGGCCGGCGCAGGCCCGTTCGGCCGGCGGCGGCTCGGCGGGCGGCAGCGCCGCAGCCCACAGGACCCTGACCGATTCCGAACGCGACGCCCGTGCCCAGGCGCTGCGCGACGCGATGGTGCGCGACGTCGAGACCCGCGAACGCGAGGAGCGCGAGGCCCAGGAGCGCGCCGAGGAAGAGGCGCGGCTCGCCGCCGAACGCGCCGAGCGCGACGCCGAGGAGAAGCGCCAGGCCGAGGAGGACGCCCGCCGTCTCGCCGAGGAGGAAGCGTCCCGCATCGCCGAGGAACAGGCCAAGCTCGAGGTCGCAGACCGCCAGGACACCCGCGCCAAGGATCGCCCCGAACCCGCCGAGGCGAGGACGCCGGCCGCCGATGACGAGGAAGCCCGGCAGGCACTGAAGGCCGCCAAGCGGCCCAAGACCCAGGAAGCCCGGCCGGCGCGGCGCGACGAGAGCCGCCGCCGCACCAAGCTGACCATCACCAGCAATCTCGACAGCGACGGCGACGGCTCGCGCGGCCGCTCGCTGGCCGCCCTGCGGCGCAGGCGCGAGAAGGAAAAGCGCGCCCATCAGATGAGCGGTCCCGCCGAGAAGGTGATGCGCGAGGTCACGGTTCCCGAGACCATCACCATCCAGGAACTGGCCAACCGCATGGCCGAACGGGCTGTCGACGTCATCAAGCTCCTGATGAAGCAGGGCCAGATGCTGAAGATAAACGACGTCATCGACGCCGACACCGCCCAGCTCGTGGCCGAGGAACTGGGCCACCAGGTCAAGCGGGTTTCGGAGGCGGATGTCGAGGAAGGCCTGTTCGACCTGCCCGACGACGACGAAGCCGATCAGAAGCCGCGTCCGCCGGTGGTCACCATCATGGGCCATGTCGATCACGGCAAGACGTCTCTGCTCGACGCCCTGCGCCAGGCCAATGTGGTGGCCGGCGAGGCCGGCGGCATCACCCAGCATATCGGCGCCTACCAGGTGGAGCAGGCCGGCCACAAGATCACCTTCATCGACACGCCCGGCCACGCCGCGTTCACCGCCATGCGGGCGCGCGGCGCCAAGACCACCGACATCGTCATCCTGGTGGTGGCCGCCGACGACGGCGTCATGCCGCAGACCATCGAGGCGATCAACCACGCCAAGGCGGCCGGGGTGCCGATCATCGTGGCGATCAACAAGATCGACAAGCCCGGCGCCGATCCCACCCGGGTGCGCACCGAGCTGTTGCAGCACGAGATCGTCGTCGAAACGATGAGCGGCGAAACGCTCGAGGTCGAGGTTTCTGCCACCGAGAAGACCAATCTCGACAAGCTGCTCGACGCCATCCTGCTGCAGTCCGAGCTGCTCGAGCTCAAGGCCAATCCCGATCGCAGCGCCGAAGGCTCGGTGATCGAGGCCAAGCTCGACAAGGGCCGCGGCGCGGTCGCCACCGTTCTGGTCGAGCGCGGAACGCTTCATGTCGGCGACATCGTCATCGCCGGCAGCGTCTGGGGAAAGGTCCGGGCGCTGCTCGACGATCGCGGCGAACAACTCGACGAGGCCGGCCCGTCGACGCCGGCCGAGATCCTCGGCCTTCAGGCGACGCCGGAGGCCGGCGACCGGTTCACCGTGGTCGACAAGGAATCGCGGGCCCGCGAGGTGGTCGAGTATCGCCAGCGTCTGCGCCGCGAGCAGAACCAGGTGCGCGGCGCGCGCGGGTCGCTCGAGCAGATGATGAGCCAGCTGCAGACCGCCGGCGTGAAGGAGTTCCCGCTGGTCATCAAGGGCGACGTGCAGGGCTCGGTCGAAGCGATCGTCGGCGCGCTCGACAAGCTCGGAACCGACGAGGTCGCCGCCCGCATCGTGCATGCCGGCGTCGGCGGTATCACCGAATCCGACGTGACGCTCGCCACCGCCTCCAACGCCGCGATCATCGGCTTCAATGTCCGCGCCAACAAGCAGGCGCGCGAAGCCTCGCAGCGGGACGGCATCGAGATCCGCTACTACAACATCATCTACGACCTCGTCGATGACGTTAAGGCGGCGATGTCCGGGATGCTGTCGCCGGAGATGCGCGAGCATTTCCTCGGCAATGCCGAGATCCTGGAAGTGTTCAACATTTCCAAGGTCGGCAAGGTCGCCGGCTGCCGGGTTACCGAAGGCGTCGTCCAGCGCGGCGCCCATGTACGGCTGATCCGCGACGACGTGGTCATCCACGAGGGCAAGCTCGGCACGCTCAAGCGCTTCAAGGACGAGGTCAAGGAAGTGCAGTCGGGCACCGAGTGCGGCATGAACTTCGAGAACTACCAGGACATGCGTCCCGGCGACGTGATCGAATGCTACAATGTCGAGGAAGTCGCCCGCACGCTGTAGTCACTAACGGCCGTTCCGCCGGGATCGCGAGCGCTTCAGGCGCCCGATCCGGCGGCGGAACTTGTGGGCGGCCGAAGCGCGCCCGGAGAAATCTGAAGTCATGTCACATCGATCCGGCCACCGGGCCGGCCTGCCGTCGCAGCGGCAGCTTCGCGTCGGCGAACTGGTCCGCAAGGTCCTCTCCGAGGTTCTGACCCGTGGCGAGGTGCGCGATCCCGATATCGAGACCCACGTGGTCACGGTCCCCGAGGTGCGCATGTCCCCCGATCTCAAGCACGCGACCGTCTTCGTGATGCCGCTGGGCGGCCTCGACGGCGAGACCGTGGTCAAGGCGCTCGACCGCAATCGCAAATGGCTGCGCGGCCGCGTTGCCCGCGAGCTCGACATCAAGTTCACCCCCGAACTGCGCTTCGTGCTCGACACCCGCTTCGACGACGATTCCCGCATCGACGCGCTGCTCAGCTCGCCCGGCATCCGCCGCGATCTCGTCGACGACGAGCCCAGTGGAGAAGGCCCGGAAGGCGGGGAGGACCGCGGCTGATGGGACGGCGCAAGCGGCGCGGCAGCGACATTTCCGGCTGGGTCGTCCTCGACAAGCCGGTCGGCATGACCTCGACTCAGGCCGTCGGCAAGGTCCGCTGGCTGTTCGGCGCCGCCAAGGCCGGTCACGCCGGCACGCTCGACCCGCTCGCCTCCGGCTTGCTGCCGATCGCGCTCGGCGAGGCGACCAAGACCGTCTCCTATGTCATGGACGGCCGCAAGATCTACCGTTTCGCGGTGCGCTGGGGCGCGGAGACCGACACCGACGACGCCGAGGGCGAAATCGTCGCCACTTCCGACATCCGACCCGAGGCCGCCGCCATCGGCGCCATCCTTCCCGAATTCACCGGCACGGTGATGCAGGTGCCGCCGACCTATTCGGCGATCAAGGTCGACGGCGAGCGCGCCTACGACCTCGCCCGCGACGGCGAGGCGGTCGAACTGGCAGCCCGGCCGGTGGAGATTCACCGCCTCGACCTGGTCGAGACCCCCGACGCCGACACCACATTATTCGAGGCCGAATGCGGAAAAGGCACTTATGTCAGGGCCCTGGCCCGCGACATGGGCCGCCGGCTCGGCACCCGCGGCCATGTCGTCGACCTGAGGCGCATCCTCGTCGGACCGTTCGACGAGAACGCGATGATTTCGCTTTCAAAACTGGAAGCTTTGCGCCATAGTGCGCCCGGCGAGGCAGACCTCGCCACATGCCTCCGCCCTGTGGAGACCGCGCTGGACGACATCCCGGCGCTGGCCGTAAGCAGTGCGGACGCGGCCCGGCTTCGTAGAGGCCAGGCCGTTTTGTTGCGTGGACGGGACGCTCCCTCCTTTCAAGGAACTGTCTATGCCACCTGCCGGGGAAAGCTGATTGCCCTGGGCGAGGTGGATTGCGGCGAGCTGCTCCCCAAGCGCGTGTTCAATCTTCCGGCCGATCCGGCCGGCGTTACAGTGTCGAAGGAAACCAACGATGTCGATCACGCCTGAACGCAAACAGGAACTGATCAAGGAATATGGCGCGACCGAGGGCGATACCGGCTCTCCGGAAGTGCAGATCGCGATCCTCTCCGAACGGATCGCCAACCTCACCGAGCATTTCAAGGGCCACGCCAAGGACAACCATTCCCGCCGCGGCCTGTTGAAGATGGTCAGCCAGCGCCGCCGTCTGCTTGACTACGTCAAGGCCAAGAACGACGACCGGTATCGCGACCTGATCGGACGGCTCGGCCTGCGGCGCTAAGGCGCCGCGTGCCTCTGTGGGCAGAGGCGCCGGACGGATCTTCTAAGCTGTATCAATTCGCAGAACCAGCCGCGCCTCTTCCCAACCGTGCACAGCGGACGATGCCGTGCACGCGAAAACGACCGTACGCGCGGCCATGGGGCAGGATTGTCGGATGCTTTTTCCGGCCGGAAGCAGGACTTCCGGTTCTTGTGGGAAAGCCTCTTGCCGTCTTGCCCATGGCTCCCTCGTACGCCCCGGACCGGGCACCTCGAAGGTGTCCGAATCCAAGAAAGCCGGGCGCCCAATGAAGCAAAACCGGGCGCCGTATCATGTACGAAAGGAACGTCATGTTTAATATCCAACGCGAAGAGATCGACTGGGGCGGCAGGACGCTGGTCCTGGAGACCGGACAGGTCGCCCGCCAGGCCGACGGCGCCGTCATCGCCACCTATGGCGAGACCAAGGTGCTCGCCACTGTCGTCAGCGAGCGCTCGCCCAAGCCGGGTCTCGACTTCTTCCCGCTGACCGTCAACTACCAGGAAAAGACCTACGCGGCCGGCAAGATCCCCGGCGGCTACTTCAAGCGCGAGGGCCGTCCGAGCGAGAAGGAAACCCTGGTCTGCCGCCTCATCGACCGGCCGATCCGGCCGCTGTTCGCCGATGGCTACAAGAACGACACGCAGGTCATCGTCACGGTGATGTCGCACGATCTGGAGAACGATCCCGACATCGTCGCCCTGGTCGCCACCTCCGCCGCGCTGACCCTGTCGGGCATCCCTTTCATGGGTCCGATCGGCGCCGCCCGCGTCGGCTATACCGACGGCGAATACGTGCTCAACACCCCGCTCGACGAGGCCGAGGATTCCAAGCTCGACCTGGTCGTCGCCGGCACCGCCGACGCGGTTCTGATGGTGGAATCGGAAGCCCAGGAGCTTTCCGAGGACGTTATGCTCGGCGCGGTGATGTTCGGCCACAAATCGTTCCAGCCGGTGATCGACGCGATCATCCGTCTCGCCGAGAAGGCCGCCAAGGAGCCCCGCGAGCACATCGTCGCCGATCACTCCTCGCTCTTCGCCCAGGTCAAGGAAAAGGCCGGCGCGGCCCTGTCCGAGGCCTATTCCATCCAGGGCAAGACCGAGCGCCGCGAGGCGGTCGACGCCGCCAAGGCGAGCGTCGTCGAGGCCCTGTGCTCGGACGATGACGAGAACGCCCCGGCCGCGCAGCTCGTCGGCGACATGTTCAAGAAGCTCGAGAAGGAGATCGTCCGCGGCCGCATTCTCGACAACGGCCAGCGCATCGACGGCCGCCAGCTCGACACGGTCCGCCAGATCGAGAGCCAGGTCGGCGTGCTGCCGCGCAGCCACGGCTCGGCGCTGTTCACCCGCGGCGAGACCCAGGCCATGGTCGTCGCCACCCTGGGCACGGCCGAGGACGAGCAGTTCGTCGACGCGCTCCAGGGCACCTACAAGGAAACCTTCCTGCTGCACTACAACTTCCCGCCCTACTCGGTCGGCGAGACCGGCCGCGTCGGCTTCACCGGCCGTCGCGAAGTCGGCCACGGCAAGCTCGCCTGGCGGGCGTTGCATCCGGTCATGCCGCCGCATCACGAGTTCCCCTACACGGTGCGCGTGGTCTCCGAGATCACCGAGTCCAACGGCTCGTCGTCGATGGCCTCGGTCTGCGGCGGTTCGCTGTCGCTGATGGACGCCGGCGTGCCCCTGCGCCGTCCGGTCGCCGGCATCGCCATGGGCCTGATCAAGGAAGGCGACCGCTACGCGGTGCTCTCCGATATCCTCGGCGACGAGGACCATCTGGGCGACATGGACTTCAAGGTCGCCGGCACCGAAGAGGGCATCACCTCGCTGCAGATGGACATCAAGATCGACGGCATCACCGAGGAGATCATGAAAGTGGCGCTCGGGCAGGCCAAGGGTGGCCGCGAGCACA
>Ga0209692_10002724_pt1 | contig 18430 bp, 16 predicted proteins | sample tdDd472_FD_187129 | JGI IMG/M metagenome (GOLD analysis project Ga0209692, IMG submission 187129) | Marine sediment microbial communities from the Atlantic coast under amendment with organic carbon and nitrate - tdDd47.2 (SPAdes)... | ecosystem: Environmental > Aquatic > Marine > Coastal >...
GATTGTGGGAATCATGCTTCAGGCAGGATGCTCGACAAGTTTTTCGCCCAAGGAGACCACTCCTCCGTTCGGTAGTTCGGTTCAGATGGCGATCAGAAGTCAGACCGTTAATCCTGAAGCCGGTGGAGATGCTCCGGTTGTCGGATTGGATGGAAAGTATGCGGCCAAGGTCGCTGAGACATATCAGAGTGGCCCTGTTGCGAAGGAATCAAAAGACACCTCAGCTCAGTTTGGTGTTGTTGAGGATAAGTAATGGGACGCCTGGGAAAATTCGAATACTGGCCGGAGCTGGTGCTTGTGCTCCTGATGCTGACCGTGCTGGTGCTTGATTTGGCGTTGTTTGAAAATCTTTGGCCGTATGGGGAAGACGGCGGGCAAGCAGCCCGATCCGTTATACAGGCCAAGTAGAGGGAATAGGGGATAGGGGGAATCATGAATAATAGAGTAATACCCGTCACGTTGGCACTCAACGACAAGGAACAGATCAAGCGCATCGAACAGATGATCGCGGGCAACTACATGGTCCGTCTGGTGAACGAGGAAGCGGGCGAAACGGGCGTTCTAATCTACGAACCCGGCGACAATGTCGATGAAGATCTGCCGCACATCATCCATGCCCTTGAATCCGGTCAGGCAGAAGATGTTTATCTTGCCGGGAGCAATGCCAACTCGGATATCCTTATCCGGGCCATGCGTAGCGGCATCCGCGAATTTCTCCAATACCCGCTGGAAGAGAATGATTTTAGGGCCGCCATCATGCGTACTGCCATGCGCGGCAGCCTGGATGCTGACGCGAGCGAGAAGGGCAAGATTTTCACTTTGATGGGCAGCAAGTCCGGTCTCGGCGCATCCACCCTCGCCGTGAGCCTGGCCTGTTCTCTGAACTCTCTTGATCCTGGCAGGACCATTCTGTTGGATTTACGACGCCCCGCAGGCGAAGTCCCTTATTTCTTGGATCTCAAGTTCGATTACACCTGGGGCCATCTCGTGGAAGACATTTCCCGACTCGACTCCACTTACCTGCGCAGCATGGTAGCCGAACACGAGTCCGGCCTGAACGTGTTGCCCGCTCCTGCCGGTGCAGAGCGACCTGACGATCACACCCTGTTCATGATCCTTGAGCAGCTCCGTTACAATTATGACTACGTGGTGATCGACACCTCTTATCCCCATGACGAGAGTCTGCCCAAGGAAGTGGAGCAGGCCGATTCCATCCTGGTTGCCATGCAACTGACTCTGCCTTGTCTGGCCCGGACTTCCCGGATTCTGGAATCCATAAGGTCCCAGGACCCTGACGGAGACAGGCGACTGAAGCTCATTGCCAATCGGGTGACTAAGAATTCGACCATCGGCGTCGCAGAAGCTGCCGAAGTCCTGAATAGGGACATTACCTGGGTCGTGCCGGAAGACGGCGATTCGTCTTTGTCCTCCATCAATCAGGGCACCCCTCTTGTCATGGCCTACCCGAAGTCCCCGGCGACCAAGGCGATTCAGCGCATGGCCAGTGATCTTGGCGCAAAGAAAAAGAAGGCCAAGAAGAGATTCTCGCTTCCGTTTTCATCTTTTTTCAAGAAGAAGGCCGACAAGAATGAAGACAGCTTAGCCGGAGCAACATTATGAACTTAGCAGCACGATTGAATAGAAATGCATCCAAGCCGGGCCAGCCCCCGGCCGGATCGGCAAAGGCAAAGGCCAAGGCACCCAAGACCAGCCAGACCGAGGCTGCGGATCACTATTTCGACATCAAGACCCGCATTCACGATCGACTTATTGACATGATCGACCTCTCGCTTCTCGATACTCTGAGCGAGGCCGAGATGCGGAGCGAGATCGCCAAGGTCGCCGAAGCGCTGCTCTGGGAGGAATTCCAGAATGCACCGCTCAATCTTGCAGAACGCAAGCGCATGCTTTCTGAAATACAGGACGAGGTCATCGGCCTAGGGCCGCTGGAACCGTACGTTCAGGACCCCACAGTCAACGATATCCTGGTCAACGGCTACAATCAGATATTTGTGGAGCGCAAGGGCAAGCTGGAATTGACTCCGGCACGGTTCAAGGACAACGATCACCTGCGTAAGATCATTGATCGCATCGTCTCCCTGGTGGGACGCCGCATCGATGAATCACAGCCTCTGTGTGATGCGCGCCTGCTGGACGGCTCTCGTGTCAACGCGGTCATCCCTCCGCTGGCCCTTGATGGCCCTTCATTGTCCATTCGTAAGTTTTCCAAGGATCCTCTGGAAGTCGCCGATCTCATCGGTTTCGATTCACTGACTCCACAAATGGCCGAACTCATGGATGGCATCATCGAGTCTCAGCTCAACGTGCTCATCTCCGGTGGTACCGGTTCTGGTAAGACGACGTTGCTCAACTGCCTGTCACGCAGCATCCCCGAAGACGAACGCATCGTCACCATCGAGGACGCAGCGGAATTGCAGATGAAGCAGGAGCATGTTGTCCGTCTGGAAACCAGACCGGCCAACATTGAAGGCAAGGGCGAAATCACCATGCGCGATCTGGTCAAGAACTGTCTGCGTATGCGTCCTGATCGCATCATCGTCGGTGAGGTTCGTGCATCCGAGGCCCTGGACATGCTCCAGGCCATGAACACCGGTCATGACGGCTCCCTGACCACTGTCCACGCCAATACACCGCGCGATGCCCTGATGCGTCTTGAGACCATGGTTTCCATGGCCGGGCTCAATCTCTCTCCGCTATCCATGAAGCGGTACATTTCTTCAGCCATCGACGTCATCATCCAGGCCACTCGCCTGGTGGACGGTTCCAGAAAAGTCATCTCCATTCAGGAAGTGACCGGCATGGAAGGCGAGATGATCACCATGCAGGAAATCTTCGCTTTTGAGCAATCCAGCGTCAGTTCCGAAGGCAAGGTGGAAGGCTATTTCACCGCCCGCGGAATCCGTCCCAAGTTTGCCAAGAAGCTGGAACGCATGGGTCGGCCTTTCCCGGGGGACATGTTCGACATAGCCCCTCAGGCCCGGAGAAAGGAGTAAGTCATGACCATAATCATCGCTCTTGCCGTCGGTCTCATCATTTTCATGTTCATTACGGGTATTGTTTCACTGCTCCAATCGGGCAGCGACGATGCTGACCAGCGTGTGAAGAACAGGCTCAAGGCGATGACAATGTCCGGTGATGACGTGGATGCCATTGATCTGGTTCTGCGCGAATCCTCCATGAGTGAGGTCCCCTGGTTCAATCGCTTTCTTGAGAACATGCGGTTGGCCGAGAATATAACAGTGCTCATCAAGCAGGCTGACGCCAAGGGCAGTGTAGGAATCTACCTGCTCATTTGCGTCCTTTTGGCAGTTGTCGGTTTTTATGCGGGATCAATTTCTGGCAAGTGGTGGGTCAGTGCAGCTCTGACTCTTTTCTGCGGCTATCTCCCCATATTGCGCCTCAAAGGACAGAAGAAGAAGCGCATGGACCGCTTTCAGCAACAGCTTCCCGAGGCTCTGGATCTCCTGGCTCGGGCACTCAAGGCCGGACACACTTTTGGCGGCGGCATGCGCATGGTGGCCAATGAATTCGACGATCCCATCGGTAGTGAATTCGGGCAGACCCTTGATGAAATCAACTATGGCATGGATGTGGACAGGGCTCTCAAGAATCTTCTGGATCGCGTGGATTGTGAAGATCTCAAGTTTTTCATTGTATCGGTCAATATCCAGCGCGAAACCGGCGGTAATCTCGCCGAAATCATAGGCAAGATATCCGAATTGGTGCGCGATCGCTTTGCACTGTATGGCAAGATCAAAGTTCTGTCTGCGGAAGGTCGAGTGTCTGCAGTAATCCTGACGGCATTGCCGTTCGCTCTTGGAGGCATTCTGTACATAGTCAACGCTGACTATATCAGCCTGTTGTGGACCAGGGAATTGGGCCAGACCATGCTGTGGGCTGCCATAGTTTCCATGGGCTTCGGTGTTTTGGTCATCCGCAAGATCATCCAGATCAAGGTCTAGGAGAACGACATGAGTGAAGCACAATTGATACCTCTGCTTGCTGCGGGACTGGCTTTTGTCTCGGTGCTCCTGGGTGGCTATGGCCTTATCGGTTACCTGGGCGGTGCCAGCGAGTCCGCACGTCTCAAGGAGCGGGTTTCCGGCACTTCGGTCAATAAAGGTGAAGCCCTGACGGCTCCACTCTCATCCGTGTTTCAGAATTTCGTGAATTTTTTCGGACAACTCGGTTCCAAAATCGGACCTCAGGAAATCGTCGAAATCGACAAGAACCGCATGAGGCTGGTTCAGGCCGGGTTGCGCAAGCCTGACTCGTACAAGATTTTTCAGGGCATCAAGGGCTGCCTGGCCATAGCTCTCGCCAGTTGCTTTTTGTTCATCCGATACTTTTTCTACCCTGATATGCCCATGTACAGCATCGGCTTCGGCACTGTGCTCATGGCTGTCATCGGCGTGTACAGCCCGGAATACTGGCTTACAAAGAAGATTGCCAAGCGCAAGCTTACGATTGGTGATGAACTGCCGGACGCTCTGGATCTTCTGGTTGTCTGTGTCGAATCCGGCATGGGCCTTGATCAGGCCATTGATCGGGTCTGCGAAGAAATGAGAACTTCCGGGCCGGTCTTCAGTTCGGAACTCAAGCTGCTCACCCTGGAACTGAGAGCGGGTAAGGCTCGCCAGGAAGCTCTCAGGTCATTGGCCGAAAGAGTAGGGGTAGACGATTTGAACAGCCTGACCTCGCTGCTTATTCAGGCCGATTCCTTTGGTATCAGTGTAGGTCGCACGCTGAGGGTCTACTCCGATGCCATGCGCGTCAAGCGCTCTCAACGTGCCGAAGAAAAGGCCGCAAAGATGCCCGTTATGCTGCTCCTTCCGCTGGTGGCGTTTGTCCTACCGTCATTGTTTGTTACGATTATTGGTCCTGCTGTAATTATGGTCGCCGACATGTTTGTCGGGATGAACAAGTAGGACCAAGAGTAAAGGGAGAATTATCATGAAGAAAACAACACTTATTACCCTGTCATTACTGGCCGTGCTGGTCTTTTCCGGATGTGTCGCCTCGACTCACGACGATCAGAGCTTCGAGGAGTTCGCCTATGGCGAAGAGGGGCCGATCACGCTTTCCAGCGAGCAGCATGAACAGGTTGGCGATGGTTATCTCCGTCGTAACAGCCCGGAAATGGCTTTGATGCATTACAATAAGTCGATTGAAATGAATGGCGATAATTTCGATGTTCGCGTCAAAAGGGGTGACCTCCTGGTTGAGCAGGGACTGGATGAACAGGCCCTGGCAGAGTTCAATCAGGTCCTTGAACGCGATTCTGATCATGCCATTGCGAACGAGTCCGCTGGTGGAGTCTATTTCCGCGCCGGATTGTATTCCGAAGCCGAGGTGCATCTGAGCAAGGCTGTGCGTCTGAATCCCTTGCTCTGGAGAGCTCACAATTACCTGGGTATCCTTTATGACCGGGAGTCCAATTACGACATGGCCGCAGATCATTTCGCCAGCGCACTCGATCTGCATCATGGTAACGGGGCCGATGAAATATACAATAACCTGGGTGTGGTTCACATCGCCCGCAAGCAGTATGGCCTGGCCATTGACTCCTTCCGCCGCGCCCTCAAGAACGGTGGAGTTTCCGCCCGGACTTACAATAATCTCGGCCTTGCCCTGACTCGTCTGGGCCGGCTGAATGAAGCCCTTGAGTCCTTCAAGTATGCAGGCGGAGAAGCCAAGGCCTACAATAACCTTGGATACGTTCTCCTGACCGATGACAAGCCTGCCAAGGCTGTGTCGTACTTCGAAAAGGCCATTGAGCTGTCTCCCTCATATTACGTTAAGGCTGCCGACAACCTGAAGCGCGCCCGCATGGCCGCCAGGTTCCAGAATGTCGGTTCCAAAAATAGCGGTTCCACCCCGAACCCCCTGCTCCGTAAGTCTTTCCCCGACACGGAGCAGAACCCCGGCGGGCCTGCGGCAACTCCCGCGTCCGCAGGCTCGCCTCCCCCCTCTGATGTCCAAAAGATATCGTTGCAGGGGTCAGGTTCCGGGGATGTCATAATTGAAAAGGCCTACGGGCTGCATGTCAGCTCGTGGCGCGACCACGACTGGGCGTTTAACCATTGCGCCAAGCTCCAGAAGCAGGGATTTGAAACCTGGATCAACCAGGTCGATCTCGGTGAAAAGGGCATCTGGTATCGAGTGCTTGTCGGCAAGTTCGGATCGGTAAAAGAAGCACAGACCGAGCGTCCTGATGTTTTGGCGATCCTTGATATCGAACGCGCCTCGGTCTTTCAGCGCGTTCAGCCCAGGCCCGACGGTTCTCACCTTTAAGCTGAAAATGGGTGAAGTGTGAAAACAAAAAAACAGACCCTCGGACAAAACCCCCCGGACGGGCGAGAAGCTCTCGCCCGGTCCGGGGGGTTTCATTTTGAACATAGCCTTCCCTTTTTCGACGGATTTCAATACATTTCACCAAAGAGTCGGGCTGAAAAATGGAATATCAGCCCCCTTGGGAGAAAACAATTGGCAGTTGAAAACACAACAAGCTTCCGCGTTCTCGCCGTTGATCACGACGAGGACATGCTCACCCTCTATCGAGACATCCTCTGTTTTGAAGGAGAGGAACCGTCCGCATTGGAGGCATTATTCAGTGATGACGTCAAACTGCCGTCAGAGGAAGAAATAGCCGAGGATGCGGATAAGCCTGTCTTTGAAGTCATCCCTTTTACTTCCGGTGTAGTCGCTGCCAATGAATTCGGTGAAGCATTTGATCGAGGCGAACCATTTACCATTGCCCTTATCGAGATTCATCTTGAAGGTCCCGGTGAAGGCCCCATGAGCGGGCTGGATCTGGCCGAGACAATTCGCGCCCTGGACCCGAATGTGGAGATCGTCCTGCTTTCATCCCAGGCAGACGTTCCTCTCAAGGAGATCAACAAGCGCATTCAGCCGCCTGAAAAGCTTCTCTACATCCAGAAACCTTTCCGTTCGCCAGAACTCAAGCAGATCGCTACTTCCCTTGGTTCCAAGTGGGACGCCGAAAGCAGGCTGCATGATCTCAACGAGACCCTGGCCATCAAGGTCGAGGCCCGCACCTCAGAACTGAACGCAGCCAACCGTCGGTTGCGCCTTGATATCTCCAAGCGTGCTTCGGTTCTGCGGGAGCTTCAGTCCAGTGAACAGCGGTATCGCCTCCTGTTCGAAAAGGATATCACCGGTAACTTTGCGGCCGACGCCGACGGTCTGATCCTTGATTGTAACGTCGCCTTTGCCGATCTCTTTAATTTTACATCACCCCAGGACGCGCATGGGTCGAATATTTTCGATCTGTGGGAAGAGATGGGTGCTCCCGAGCCTTTGCGCGACCTGATCCAGAATCGCAGTCGTCTTTCCAACTATGAAGTTATTCTCAAGCGGGGAGGGCTCAAGAAGTACCTTCTCGTCAACTTCGATACAGTGCTCAACTCTGATGACGAAGTGGAGGAACTCCGCGGTTACATCTTTGACATCTCAGAACCGAAGAGGCTTGAAGAACAGCTCCGTCAGTCCCAGAAGATGGAAGCCCTGGGTACTCTGGCAGGTGGTATTGCTCACGACTTCAACAATATCCTGGGTGTCATCCTCGGATACGCCGAGATCATCGAGAGTAATGCCGACCCCGAATCCGGCCTGGAACGACGCGTTCAGGAAATATCCCGTGCAGGCAAGCGCGCCCGTGATCTCGTCACCCAGATTCTCAATTTTTCCAGGCAGGGGCCTCAGGAACGTCATTCCATGACCCTTACGCCGCTGGTCAAGGAAGCTCTCAAGCTCCTGCGGGCTTCTGTGCCGACCAACGTCGAGATCATCTCTCGTGTCGAGACCGATCAGGATTACATTCAGGCCGACCCGACTCAGATGCATCAGATCATGCTTAATTTGTGTGGCAACGCTTCCCATGCCATGCAGGAAACCGGCGGAACCCTGACCGTTACTCTGGCCGATGTCACCGAAGAAGATGATGTCATCCCGCCCGAAGATCTCGGCAGGCCCGAACGTTTTGTGCGTCTGTCAGTTTCCGACACCGGTCCCGGTATTGATGCCGAGGTGGTCGAGCGTATCTTTGATCCTTTCTTCACCACCAAAAAGCAGGGCGAGGGTACCGGTATGGGCCTTGCCATGGTGCATGGCATCGTCAAGCGCCATGACGGTTATCTCGAACTCAAGAACGCTCCCGGCCAGGGGGCGACCTTCCACGTATTCCTGCCTAAGGCCTCCGAAGCTGAACGTGAAGTTGTCGATACTCCGGCAGATCTCGTTTTCCGCGAAGGTCGCATCCTCTTTGTGGATGATGAAAAGCCGCTCACCGATATCGGTCGTGAAATGCTCGAATCCTGTGGTTTCGAAGTCGTCACCCGTACCTCCAGCATCGAGGCTCTTGAAGCCTTCAAGTACAAGAGCAGGGATTTCGATCTGGTCATCACCGACCAGACCATGCCCAATATGACCGGCATGGAGTTCGCCCGCGAAGTACTCAAGCTGCGCCCCGATATGCCGATCATCCTCTGCACCGGCTTCTCGGATGCCGTCTCCTACGACCGCCTCAGGGATATCGGTATCGGTGACTTCATCATGAAGCCGATCCTGAAACACGATCTCATAGCGAGCATTAGTAGATTGTTGGCGAAGGGGTAAGTTCAGGAGTCTTTTCTGCAACCTTCTTTTTCCAAAAAACAAAAAAGGGCTGTCCATTTGGACAGCCCTTTTTTTTAATCATTTAAAATCAAATCATCATGCCCCGTTCGGGTCAACGAAATAAGTAATTCTCGTTCTCGGTGACAGATATTCAAAAATTTCCTGCGGCAAATGCGCAAGCCTGATGGATTTCTCGACCCTCAAGTCCGGCTCGTCAGCCAGGTCGACGATCAAGGCTTCTTTCTTCGGTACGTCGGAATCATACAGGACAACACTTGGGTTGAGCTGGTTTTTCGGATTTACCGACATGACCATTCCGATGGCTCCGTTGGAAAGCTGCACAACCGTACCAGGCGGATATACGCCCAGACAGCGAATGAACAAGGCGAGCATCTCTACGTCGAAGAGCTGCTTTTGCTGCCCGAACATATAGGAAAGCGCGAGATATGGTGTCAGTGATTCGGTCGGGTCCGGGTAGTTGCAGTGGTTGTCGTAGGCATCGGCAATGGCCACGATGCGGGCCATCTTGTCGATGGAGTCGCCCTTGAGATGCTCGGGGCCACCGGAACCGTCCATGCGCTCGTGGTGGTGGGCGACAATACGTGCCGCTGCTTTGGGAAAGATGTCAATATCGCTCAGCATGCCAGCACCGAAAGCTGAGTGTTGGGCGATCAGTTCCTGCTCCGGCTTGGTGAGCTCGCCGCGTTTTTTCAGGAGCTTCTTGGGGATGCGGGACTTGCCTATATCGTGGAAGAGCGCCCCCATGCCGAGTTCTGTCATTTCCTTGGAGCTGAGTCCGGCTTCCTTACCGACCATCATGGAGAGCACTGCCACGTTCATGGGGTGCGAATAAGCGGACTCGGATTGCCCCATGACGTTCATGAGATGCAGGGTGGACTCGCGGTCGGCCAGGAAATATTTGGACAACCTGTTTACGAAGTCGAGGGCTTCCTCCACTGAGTGGAAATTGCCTCCGAGCATGCCTTTGAGGATGTTGTTGAAGGCCTTGATGCAGCTCGTGAACCGTTCTTCACATTCGGCGATGTGCTTTTTCTTTTCTTTGAGCCTTTCGGTCCGTTCACGTTTGACCTTCCACAGGTGGTCGATGACATCCTGTGAAAGTTCTCTTTTTATTATTTTCTTGGGTGCGCTTTTTTCAGCGTGGCGCAGGGGGAGAACATCGCTTTTTTCCGGGATGCAGATAAGCTCGGTGATGCCGAGTTCCCGAAGCAGGGCGATTTGTTCCTCGTCCTTGATCTTGAAATTGTTGAATAGGAAAGGGTGGTCGAACCAACTGGTTTTTTCCAGTCGAACAAAAACGCCCGGCCGGAGTTGATCCACCGAGATTCGATATTCAGGCATGTTGATGTTTACCATACAGTTCCTATTTACCGTATCGGTTACAAACATACAATAGTTTTAGGGTTCAAAACGTTGCTAATCGCATGATTATAAAGGGTTCACGCGTTCTGCCGTACGGTTTGGTGCAGGTTGCGGAGTGAGGGCGCGTGACAGGTGTTTGTTTTCAGTTTTCTTGAGAGGTCGACATGTGTGGCATATGAAAATGATTTTGTTAGTTGCAAGACTTAATAAAACTGTATAGAGTTAAAAATTTTTCTTCGGTAAGATCGGCGGGTTGCGTGTTTGGGCGTATTTTTCGTCCAAAATCCCCATTGCCAAGACTTTTCAAATGTTCTACCAGTTCATTCGTTGCGTGCGTCTCCACAGCGTGTCCTGTTGGAAAAATTCGACTTTTTTGAGGATTTCAAATTCATGACCAAGAAAAAATCTGATTCCAATATGTTTTTCAAGACAACCATAATCCTGATACTTTTCTCTGCCATGGGCGGACTTATCGCTTTTAAGACCGGTGCGTTTGAGAAAGGTCTATCCAGCGAAGGGTTGTCGGGTGTTGTATCTGTTAAGGGAACCGTCAAGTTTGAGGATCTGAATCTTTCCACGGGTGAAGTTCAGAAAATCAACCGTGCTGTTTCCACCCACAAGAAGACATTCGCCCAGGTTGATCTTTTTCTTGATGCCAAGGGTGATCCTGAAAAGATGAACGGCAAGACAGTTCTGGTATGGGCCATGGTGCTTGAGACTAATGGAGACTGTGAGGTTCGTTCATGGAGCCGGAAGATCTCCCGCGGAGATCTGGTGCCGCAGATGGTTCTCTACATGAACAAGGCTGCCAGGGAATATGAAGAATTCAAGCGTTTCCCGGATGTGAAACAGAATTTCAAGTGTCTGTATATTTAGACATTTGGTTTATATATTGAAAAAGGCCCCGGACGTAAGTCCGGGGCTTTTTTCTTTGGTGCAATGAGGATTATTTCCCGCTTTGCTGAAGTCCTTTTGGGAGAAACGCTCATATTGAAATAGGGGGTTGTGTATTCCCAGAACCTGTGCATAATTTCCTTTGTACTTACTACTAATTGAGATTCTCGCACACTACGGAATCTGGAGTGAAAATGGGCCGCAAGAAATCTAAATCCAACGCATTTCGAGCAACTTTTGTCATAGTATTGCTATTGCTGGCTGTAGGCTCCGTTATGGCCTTCAAGACAGATCTATTCGGTCTGCAGGCTAATGGGCAAAGTAAATACAGCAAGGAATTGCTGAGTATTGTCTCCGTCAAAGGTACAGTGAGAATTGACGACCTGCACCTCTCCAAGAAAGAAATTCTGAAGATCAACCGCGCGGCATTGAAACACCGTTCGGTATTTCCCGAAGTGAATGTTTCGCTGAACATGAGCGACAAGTATGCCCCCATTGAGATTGAGAAGGAATCCAAGTTGAAACTGGATATGGTACTCAAGTCGGATGAGGGCGGAGAGGTCAAATGCTGGAGTCGAACCGTGACACGGGCAGGTCTCGTGACGCTGATGGTCCAGTCCATGAACAAGGCTGCCATCGAGTTCGTCCACTACCGCGATTCTCCGGATCGCTCCAAAAAGCTCAAGCGGCTGTATATCTAGGATTTAATATCATAAACAAAAAGGCCTCGGACGAAAGTCCGGGGCCTTTTCTTTTGGCGTTTTTCGTCGCTATTTTTTTTCAATATCCTGAAGCAGGATGTCGAGGGCATGGACCGAGATGCGTATTTCCAAGAACGAGATGCCGAGCGAAATGATGAGGAAGATGAGGCTGGCTGCAAACAGGGTCTGTCCGGGGATGACCCAGTCCTGAAAGAGGCAGACCATGGCGAATATGCATGAGAGCATGGACATGACGCCGAAGCCCTGCATGCGTCGGATCATGTGGACGCGGATGCGCAGGTTCTCGATCTGTTTACGGATGGAGTCGTCTTTCTCCCTGCGATACTGATCGTGAAGGCTGCGGATACGCCCCCCAAGGGACAGGAACCGGTTGGTGAAAGCCAGCATGAACAGCGAGATGGCCGGGAACAGCAGTGCCGGGGTGGTGACGGATATTTGCATTTTTCTGTCCTTATTAAACAGCCCGCGTCGGAGTATCCGGCGCGGGCTGTTGTTTTTGTATGAGAGCTTTCTGTAGGAGAACAATAAAGTTGTTAACTCTGTGCTCCTACAGCCTTGATTTCTTCTAGCTTAGAAGTGAACTTTAAACAATAAAGTTGTTAACTAGAGTGTCGGATAAATCTATTTTGGGGCACTTGAATGTCTCCATCAGGAATCGTGTTTAGTCTTTCCGGGAATACACATCTCACTCATCTCAGGCATCAGTAGCTCAATACTATTCCCTCTTTTGGTATGTATCAGTGCGCGTCTACAACTTGTGGAGCCTTAATCAGTAAGGTGTCCCCGAAATGGAAATACATTCTAATGCATTCTAGGGGGAGCTGGGCTGGGGTTGGACAATTTCAGCAATTGGAGTACAGATTATTATAAGCCCGGCCCATAAACTGGCGCAGGTCAGGAAGAGGAGGTTCCAACTCTAATGAAGATCTTTTTACGACCGTTCAGTACGTTGTTTTGCATGCTGCTGGTTTGTGTTTTTGTGTCTCCTTCCCAAGCAAAAACCAGAGAAGCCAAGAAACTCGCACTCGTCATCGGTAACTCCGCGTACGAAAATGCAAGCCCGCTGCCCAACCCGCGCAATGATGCCGAAGAGGTTTCCAGAATCCTCGAGGACATCGGCTTCAATGTCATTAAGGTCATTGATGCGTCCAAGAAACAGCAAAAAAATGTGGTTAAAGTGTTTCTGGAAACCTTGCGTCAATATGACATCGGCCTCTTCTTCTACGCAGGTCATGCTATCTCGATTAACGGCCAGAATTATCTTATTCCGGTCGATGCCAAGCTGACGAAAAAGGAAGACGTTGAACGCGAACTGCAACGTGTCGATGGAATCCTCGGCGTATCAATGAAGAATAAGCAGATGCTCGTCTTCCTTGATGCCTGCCGCAACAATCCCTTTGTGGAGAAAGCGGCAAGTATATCGGACATGCAGGTCGGTCGTGGCCTGTCTCAAAGTCAGCGGATAGAATCTCAAAAGGGTGGTGGGTTGTCCCGCCTTGAGACAGGAACACAAGACCTTTTTGTGGCATTTGCCACTGATCCGGGCAATGTGGCCCTTGACGGAAGCGGCAAGCACAGCCCTTTCACGAAAGGACTCATCGAGCATCTTTCCGAACCAATGGAAGTCAGGGAAATGATGACCAAGGTCCGCGCCTCGGTGGCCAAGGAAACCAATTTCGAACAAATACCTTGGGAGCAGAACTCTCTGCTCAAGCCGGTCTATCTGTCCGGTAGACCAGAGCTCGGTAAAATGGAGATCTACCACATCGCAAACGTCACCAAAGTTAACAGGGGATGGGGCTATGTCGTGGCCGACATCGTGGGCGATCGCGTGCCCAAGGTGGGCGAGATGGTGCAGATCGACATCGGTGGCGACACGATCGAGGCCAAGGTGGGCAAAGTCATGGCGAATTCTATTTCCATTATGCCGGCCTCCTGGGACCAGGAAATCACTTCCGGGGCCAGAGTGGTTCAAGAGGAGTTTAGTGGAAAATGACAACAAAAATTCTACAACTCATTTTGTTTTTCTTGCTTTGGGGTTGTGCCCACTCCGTTACTATCGACCCGAATCTCGAAGCCATCCCCAGGGAGTTGGCGATTGATTATCTCCAAAACGAGAGCCAGAAATTCTCGACTGCGGCACATTGCGTGTATACAAACACAGGTATAAATGGATTTCCCTATGACGAACTTTTGTACGACCAGGGTGTAGACGGCCACATCCGGATTTATCGAAAGCAAGGCGGAACCAGATCCCTGTGGGGGGCTTCCCCCGAGTGTAATGCAATTTTTTATACCATGTGGGAAATCGGAGATTATTCAAGTGAGGAACTGCAAGTGGCAGTTAATAAAACCTGTTCTGCCCTTGAGTCTCTTGGAGTAAAACGAGGTACGCCGACAGGCAGGGAAGATGAGTTTCAATTATATCCCGGTGGCCCTGAAGCTCCTCTGAACACCCAAGCTGTGTCATTCGAAATGGAGAAAGATGGCTTGGTGCCAGCAGAAATTGCCACGGAAGAGATCATTGCCTTTGCCAAGTCCATGGTGACAACAGGAGAAACACCATGTGAATTTATAGAATCATATGTTTCAACTGATCCTGGTGGCTCCTCCACCCCCTTTGCCGGTACGTGTTTCAGAGCGGAAAATGTATCGCCAAACGGCTTGGGTGTTCTTGAGGTGCATCTCATTTTACTTGACTCTGATGGCAACAAACTTTGCTCATCGCCAATATGTTATGTCACCGATGGGCAGAAATATTTCAACCAAAGATATTATCGGCTCGGCTCAGCACTTCTGTCGCTTGGCTCAACCTATTGCCCAGAAAAGGAGTAGGAGATGAAGCAAGCCGTATTGATTATCTTACTGATGTGCTGTGTGATGCTCTCAGGATGCGGTCACAAACTCACCCTCAATGAGCGTGATAAAACAATCCCGCGAGAAGTCGCACTGGAATACTTGCAGGATGAAAGCGGAAAGTATGCGTCCACTCACCAATGCATTTATACCAACTTCGGAGTTTCGGGGACTCCGTACACTGATCTTGTCTGGGAACGAAGTGCGTGGGGATTACCGGAAGTCTGGCTCCTGAAAAAGGGAGAGAGCACGAACATGATCGATCAGTCAGCAGTCGTCTGTTTTCCCATCCTGCACAATTCCTCCAGTATGGATTATACCCAAGAGGAGTGGGAAAAAGCCCTCAACAGGACCATTTCCGCCTTGGAAGTTCTTGGCGTGCGCCCAAAATCTGAGATTGAATAGGAGGATGACTGATGCGTTTATTATATCTCTTTCCACTACTGATCGTTCTCCATGGTTGCATCACCGTCACAGGAAACAGTACAAATAAGGTCAATTTCGATCCTGAGATTGCCGAATCCATGCCGTACGAAGTGGCTCTGGATGCTGCTGTCTCGTATTCGAAATCCATGAGGGAAGACCTGACCACATTACAATTTTCCGAGGAGGGGGCCTCAAATAGGAGCGGAGGAGCCCCAGTCTCTTATGGAAACACATGCTTCTATGCTAAGAACGTGGCCTATACTCCGGTTGATCACCACGCCCACCTTTTCTTAGTCAACGCTGTGAACGGAACGCCCATTGGGGACTCGATGCTGGCCCGGCAGTATTACGGCCAGGCGAACTTTGAACGGAAGATGGACTGGATCGGTACGGCACTTATGTCGCTCGGTTCAAATTATTGCCCAGAGGAATAGTTTAGATGAATATCAAGCTTATTGTATCGGTGGCAATGGTGTGTTTGCTCTCTGCCTGTGCTGCCCATGATCCTGTTATTGATCAGAATCTCAAGACGTTACCGCGAGAAATCGCTGTCGATTATTTGCAAACCGAAGCCGGAATATTCTCTGATTCTGACAATTGCATTTATACCAACTTAGGCATTGAAGGGATACCGTATTCAGAGCTTGAATATGAGGTCATCGGGTCCATGCCGTATTCTTTCGTTGTTGTCTGGAAAAAGGGGACCAGGGTTGCGATTGCCTTTCATGGCGATGAACGCGTCGTGTGCAAGCCGCTTTTTTACAACATCTGGAATGAACACCCCTATACAGATGAAGAGTATAGAGAGGCATTTAACAAGATTTGTTCTGCCCTTGAGGCGCTCGGAACGCGCAGGGTGTATTGAGTCCAGGAGAGACCTGATACAGGGAAAGCCTCAACGATAACATGGTGTATTAATTGCTGAATCAAGACTATGTATTCGTTTAAGGAAGCGCAGGCGTTATTGAAAACTGGCGTCAAGTGGACAACACAATTAGGCCCCACAGCTCGTTGGGATGCAAACCGCTTATGGACAGAAGTGGGTCCACTTTGTTGGACCACCAGAAGCGGCCTTACTTAACAACTTTATTACTCGCTAAAGAACTATATTACTCACTTAAAAACTTTATTACTCGCCCACATTTCGCCTACTCCTGCGGCCGCGAAATGCCGACCGTCACCGTCTTGGCCTGATGGCGGATGGTGTCTATGGGGCGGGTCATTTCCTCAATGGCCTTGTTGAGCACGGTGAGGATGTCGGTAACTGGGCCTCGGAGGCGCAGATGGATGCGGACTGGTTGACCAGCCAGAGCATGTAGTTGGCGAGTGCTGCGGCGACGCGGGCCGGGAGTGCGGAATCAGTTGCTCCCGATGCGATGCGTTCATTGCATTTGTTGAGCTGGACGAGCAGCGCATTGCGGTCCCATTTGGTTTTCCCTTCGATCATTTCGCCGAGCATGATGCGGGCATTGCGGAATGGTTCGGCATGGGCGTCGATTGCCTTGGCTGCCATGACGCCCCACCAGTGACCGGCTACGGTCTCCAGTACGAAGTCGAGTCCGCCGCCAACGCGCGGGACCTTGATGGTTGCCTCGGCAATTCCGTCGAAGCGGGTTTCGTCGTCGGCGCAGAAGACGATGGGGGAGCCGTTATGGGCCTTGAATATGGTGGTCTCCTTGACCGTGTCCATGACGACCATCTCGGGCAGATCAGAGGCCATGACCAGAGTCAGGGGCTCGGTGGAAAGGTCGATGTGCTTCTTGTCCTCGGTCACGTCGCAGGGGATGGATTTGTAGCACAGCTCCGAGAGCTTGATGCGTACTTCCTGGGCGGCGATGCAGTTGGCACCGTTGCCGACAAGTGCCCAATACCGATGGACCGGGGCGTATTTCTTCGCCACTTCGCCGATGGCTTCCTTGGTGTCGAGCACTTGATCGATCTTGCCGGGCAGGGCTTCGAGAGCCTGCACTTCGGCGAGGATGGCTGCTTCGTCCATGGTTCCGAGTACATCGGCCAGCCACAGAGAGAGCAGTTTGCCAGCCGCGATCTGGGAGTAGAACGCCTTGGTGGAGGCCACGGCCATTTCCACGTCGCGACCGTTTGAGGTGTAAATGTATGAGTCTGATTTCAGGACCAGCGGAGAGTTGCGGCGGTTGACGATACAGTTCACCCACGCGCCCTTGTCACGGCACAGGTCGACCACTCGGTTGGTATCGGTGGTGGTGCCGGATTGGGAGACGGGGATCAGGAAAACGTCATCCATGCGCTGATCGCCCATGAAGCCTACTAGCTCCGATCCTGTGTATGATTCGATGGTGAGGTCACTGTCGGCCAGGGTGCGCCTCAGCAGCTGGGCCACGGCCATGGCGGCTACGGCAGCGGTTCCCTGCCCCACGCAGATGATGCGGCTTATGGGCGTTTTGCCGCCCTTGATGCGTTCCACCAGTTCCGGGCCGTTGCCGAACCCTTCCGGAAGGAACTCAACTCCGCCGTTCTTCTTGAGGTACTTGCCGTGCAGGGTGTTGCGCACGGAATCGGGTGCCTCGTGGATCTCTTTTTCGATGTAATGAGTGTACTCGCCCCGGAAAATATCTCGTGAGAAAATCTCGATAATTTCTTCCTTGAGCGGCACGGATTCGCCGTTGTCCAGAAAGCGTGCGGTGGGTACGGAATCCGCGGGGTCGTCGTCGCGCAGGATGACGGACACGCCGCCCTGACGATGCACGGCTATGGGGTAGGAGCTGCGGGCGCGGGCAGCCATGCCGTAGGCTTCGGATGCCACCAGCCAGCCGTCCTGAGTCTTGCCGACATTGAAGCTCTGACCAGAGCCTTTCTGGGCCAGGAACTGGCTGTCGAAGTCGCTCAGGTTCTGCATGACCACGGCCAGTGAACCTTCGCACCGCTTCAGTACGCTACGGAACCGTTCCTCGGCAGAGCCGTCCTCGGGTGCGTCCAGATGGAACAGCACGGGTAGGATCTTGGCGTCCGTGGATATGACAGGCGGAATGGATGCACCCTTGGAGACCACAGTCTCTTCTACCAGGGTGCGGTAGTTGTCCACATCGCCGTTTAAGACGAACATGGTTTTTTCGAGACCGGTGGAAACGTCGCCTTCCACCAGCCCGTCCACCGGGTGGCAGTTGGGGACGGAAATGATGCCGTTGGACGCCCAGCGGGTGTGAGCGATGATGTTCAGAGTCTCAAGCCCTTCGGACATGCTCCAGAGCAGCTCGTCATTGACGATGAAGTCGCGCAGGGCCGCTCCGTTGTCGCCGAGTTGGCCGACGAGTTGGGCCACCTTATACAGGAACCGGCAGGCGATGCGGCCATCAGGGAGTTTGCGTACCAGCACCTGGCGGGTGTCGGCGTTATCGATGGAGCAGCGGTCGCAAAATTCGGCTTTTTGTTCCTTGGTAAGTGCCAGCTCCGGGTCTTTGCCTTCGGGCAGGATGAAGGCCACGGCCACGCCGGATGAGTCCCGACCGCGCACT
>Ga0209692_10002725_pt1 | contig 18429 bp, 16 predicted proteins | sample tdDd472_FD_187129 | JGI IMG/M metagenome (GOLD analysis project Ga0209692, IMG submission 187129) | Marine sediment microbial communities from the Atlantic coast under amendment with organic carbon and nitrate - tdDd47.2 (SPAdes)... | ecosystem: Environmental > Aquatic > Marine > Coastal >...
TGGCCAGTGGCACGGTTAGAACCGTCCATACTACAATGAAAATGATCAGCCAAGTGGCACAGTCTGAACCGAAATCACTGGCACAGCTTCACCGAAATAGGTGGCACGGTTAGAACCGTAGTATCCACATGTGATATTCTCAGCCTTGAAAGTTCGCTTAGACTACCTAATGCTTTAAGTTGCTCTTGACTAGGCTCATGAAGTGTGAGTTCTTCTAAGTTTGGTAGTTCGAGAATCTGCTTCCAATTCTTATGTTCTTTACTTATTGTGACAATTCTCGCATTATCTGCATTACTAATAGGTTCATCTAGAGTGAATGAGTATCTATCCATATTTGGAACAATAGTCCAGTAGTTCCCGTCTCTGTCCAATAAATCTGCGAAGTGATGCTTCATTTTCGTGAGGAGTGATTGTTGCTAACGCCCAGCTATGATGAGTGGGGATTAGAAAGCACTAACCTTTCCTCTTGTACATAGCCACACGCCTTGATTTAAATTTAAAACTTGTAGCGGACTTTCCAATCCCCACGAAATATCCTGACAAATAAAACCCCATTCATTCATGGAAGCATATGTTAGGGCGCTGTTTTCTATCTGCAAAATTCTCCACGTTTGCGAATGAACTCATAAGTTTCATCTCCTCGTTTTACGATAATTGCACTGTCGTTAGGTTGTTTGCTGATTAAATCACCTGGTTCAATGAACTCATAAAGTTTTTGATTCAGGTTCATATACACTGTTGATTCGTTCTCCCCGTTAATTAATATCAAAGTTTCTACTGCATGGTTGTCCAAATCAACGAATTTTTTCTTGAGTTGGCCTGAATACGAGTGGGATAGATAGCTATCAAATACATTGCAACGGGTTTCGTCAATTGAAGGAAATGAATTGAAAGCAGTCGTTAAAAATCCAATTACAACTACAATTAGAGAACCCAGTATCATAGTATAAGTCCGCTTTACGGTTTTATCTTCTGTGGTTCTAATTACTCTGCTGGCATTTACTAAATCAGTAAAATGTCCCCAGAACATATGAGTTTCATACCCATGTTTCTTAAGGTCAAATTTCAGCCAGTACCAAAGAACATTGGCTATGATTACTAAAGGTAAAATAATAATGAATCCTATTTCTTTCATGGTGTTCAGAATGCGCCCTAACGTTCAGGCTAAAAAGCGTTGCTGTCCCGCAGGGCAGCTATGATTTTTTAGCCATTGTTATAGCCTTTTCTTTTTTTTAATCTTCCCAATAAAACAAGCAGTCGAATACCCTAAAGGGCGGGTCAGATAAGATTGTTGGGATATTAATTTCAAATTCTAATTTTTTATCCAGTTCTTCTTGAGCCAGTACCGTTATACCATATTGATTCAGAATATTCTTGATTTCAATTAATTCATTATTCCAATCAATTTTTGGTAATGTACCGATATTCTCTGGTTCTATATAATGTGAGCCACCTGACTGCCACTTGTCTTTATTAAATGTCTTGTACCAAGTTCCTTCTCCATAAACTGAAAATGGAGCCATTCGGCATAAGTACATCATTAATCCATTCGTTTCTTCAGTTCTTAACTCGCCATTTTGTGTTATCTGAATGTCACTCTCATCTCTTTTTGATAAATAGAGATGAACATAAGAACTGAATCCGCTTCCGTAATGATTGAAATCAGCTTCAACTTTAATTGATTTAATATCCTTCAATCTCCCAACTATCTGTTTCAAGTATTCATCCGATTTTTTCCATTTTCCTGAAGAGAATGGAGGGAAATCTCCTTTGGTTTTTCCTTTCACTAAATCAGTTAAATATTCCTTTTCAAATTCCATTTTCTAATTGGCTATAACGACCAGCTATCGGGCGTATGTCCGCAGCTAGTGAATAGCACTAAAGTAGTAAAATCTGTCGCGCCCGGCAAGGGGAAGCTCACAACGGTTCCAAATGGCACTGCGTTTCTAAAGTTAAATAACCCTGCGAGCAAAAGATTGTTGAAAGCACCACAGCTTCTCAGCGGCAGATATCACGGTCGAGTCCTGATGCCATTTGTAGAAAGTACGCAAGCACATGCCTTATACATATTGTTAAGCACTTTTTTCAGCCTTGATTTCATTGAATCGTACTACCAGCTCATCAGTTTTTTTCTTATTGCAGTTCAGACAGAAAACTCTTCGCTTCAAGTCAATTCCACTGAATTCAACTTTCATACTACCGCATTTTTTGCATCTATAATATTCGACCCCCTCCCAAATCGTATATGGTTTGGTATAGCGGCATTTTAATTTAGGTTGAGAGATACTCAGTTCTACAAAGGCGGCAATTGTGAAAGTGTTTCTAGTATCTAACTGATCCAAAGATTTGAGGTGAGTCAATGGAGTTAGTTCATCATTAGTAAAAAGGACGTCCAGTAGCGTTAGACTGACTAAGTTTTCCAAGTTTCTCAATGGAGCTAATGAGTCATATGAAAGTCTTTTAGATCCACCATCCCAGCCAGGAGGAGTTTGAATTATCAGTTCTTGTAACGATGTTAAATGAGAAATCGCTTCCAAATTTCCACCATTACCTACATTAGTTAATTCGAGATGCTTTAGTTCCTTCAGGCTTTTTAGTGGTGAGAGGTTCGTGGTTTTAAAAGACCGAAGAAAAAGTTTTTTGAGATTCCTAAAATCCTTTAGAAATGTTAACTCCTTGATTTTTTGACCGCTTACCCATAACTCCTCAGTTCCTTTGTTGATTCTATTTAGTTTATCAAGTTGGTCAATCCATTCCATGCAGTAATATTGTGCTTAACGGTGGAAATATGCGGAGGCCGGGATTTCGAAGCCCCATCTTGTCAAACCGTTACAGTTAGTAAATGTACAAAGGTTTGATTTACCCACATCTTTTCCTTGTTGTCTTGTTTCCATAATATTTTGATTCTATTTATGTAGTTCGCTTTTTAGGTTTGCCCCTAACAACTGGTTATCATAAACCAAAGGTTACTATAACCAATCATACCATTTCCTTAAACGTTTAAAAAAACGGATATTTAAAAAACACCTCTCCAATTTAACGGATTTTGCCTTTTTTAATCAAAAAGCTAACACAAAAAATGCCGCCCAAAATCGGGCGGCATCAGGTTATGTTCAGATAATATACGGGTTCATTTACAAATGACTCACGGACCTAACCACCAGGTCTTTGGTACGGTCTAGTGTCTCTACATATCGCTTCAGCGTTTCATCACTCAGGTCGCTGGAAAAGGCAAAATTATCATCTTCCATGAGCGTGGCGATAGATTCGTAATTCAAATCCAGAAATGCTGGATTCACCCCACCACATGCTTGCTGCAAAGCAAGGATATCTTCCTTGTCGATATTTTTAATTTCGTTTTCTACCAGAAATGCTGAGAGAAAATCACAAATCGAAATCTTGATTAATTCAACGACTGCTATCGGTACCAGGTCCCGTTTTGGCCGGTTGAGGACTTCCATCAAAGCATCATACTTTTCAATAGCTTTATAAATGTAATTGGTTGTTAGTGTTTCCATGAGTGATAACTATTTGATGGGATTAAGTTAGGCAGTCATCCACCGAATCTTTATGACAAATGACACAAACAGGCTAGACATTCATCAGCATAGAATTTACCGCTCAGTACAGCATTCTCTTCAATGGAAGTTTGATGAGAAATCTTACTCCGCTTTCCAGGTTCTCAGCAGTAATTTCTCCACCATGCTCCTGTGCAATGGCATAAGCTACGGACAGGCCCAGGCCAATACCATGATCAGGCTCTTTGGTAGTGTAAAAAGGATCAAAAATCGTCCAGATCTTATCATCAGGAATTGGCGGACCGGAGTTAAAAATAGATAGAAAAGCCATATCACCACCTTCCCAGGTTGCAATCACAATTTTACCCTCTTGCGCACCAGAATCCTCAATGGCATAGATTGCATTGTGGAGAATGTTGAGAATGGCCTGATGCAACTTACCCGGGTGTACAAGCAATCGTTGAGTCAATTTGAAATCCCGTTGCACGGTAATGTTTTCCGGAAATTTATAATTGAGAAACATCAAGGTATTTTCCACAATGAGATGCACATCCATTTCACTCAGTGTGTCATTGTTTTTATCAGAAAAATTGGACAGTACTTTTACGATTTTCACCGACCGTTCCAAACCTTCTTTCATCATATTCAGAGCGGTGTTATAATCCTTAATACACTCCTGACTTGCTGTTTCTTTCACATGATCCTGCCATTCCTTGAGGATCGTATATCCCCCGGTAAGATAGTTGAGCGGATTGTTTAACTCATGGGCCACTCCGGCAGTAAGTGTACCCAGTGAGGCCATTTTCTCAGATTGCACCAGCTGATTCTGTGTCGTTTTGAGTTCGGTGATTGTTTGGTTGAGATGCTCGGTACGCTGGTCTACCAGGTCTTCCAGCTCTTCCAGGTGAGCCTTGAGCTTCTGACGAAGACTATATTGTGAACTATACAATGATACTGACAGAGAAGTAGTGATCATCTCATAGCGCGTGCCATAGATCATGTCTTTATAAAATTCCATAAAACTCAGTTCCCTGTTCAACCCATCGAGAAAACTAACAACCACAAGCATTGGCAGCAGCAGCACCGTATAGTAGAAGAAAACAAAGACAAAACAGGACAATGCCTGAAACAAAACATTATGCTGTCGTTTCTTAATCCAGGATAGCAAAAACCAGGAAATCCCAACGGCGACTAAATGTGAAAAGAAAGTTGACAGCATTGAGCCACCTTCCGGATTATTAAAAATCGGAAAGAAAACTTCTATTGCAATGTAAATGGGATTGGTAAGGTGAAAAATGCTGATCAATAGTGGGATTTCAGTCAAATCAGTGACTACACCTTCCGTTCCCGGGATCTGAAACTTGATCATCCCAAACACCAGGGACAATATCCCAAATGCAATGGATAATATAAGGTTGTGAAAAGGTTGTCTGTTTGAAATATAAGTTAGCATATACTTAATGAGGAGAGATGAAGTTACAAAATCATCATGATGTTGTCCATTTATCCAAACCAATTTTACAAGGGAGAGCCAATTTTGTGAAGATTATATAAAAAAATAATCCAGTCAAACCTGACTGGACTATCTATATATTGAATTTGATAGTTTACCAAAAAACTTAAAAAAGGTGGTTTAAACCAACCCGGCAAATCCCATGAAAGCCATGCTGAGGATGCCCGCCACGATCAGTGCTGCGGGTGTGCCTTTCATCGCTGGTGGCAGATCTGATTGCTCCAGTTGTTCACGAAGACTGGAGAAAATCACAATGGCGAGGGTAAAACCGATGGCATTAGCCACTGCAAAAACCACACTTTCCATCAGGTTGAATTCACTCTGGATCACCAGGATGGCTACACCAAGAATGGCACAGTTGGTAGTGATCAGCGGTAGGAATACACCCAAGGCCTGATACAGGTCCGGACTCACCTTTTTGAGCACAATCTCTACTACCTGCACCAAAAAGGCAATCACCAGAATGTAAGCAACTGTCTGTAGGTAAGGTATATTGAGGGGTACCAGCAGGAAGTGGTAGATCAGGAAGGTAACGATAGTCGCGACTGTCATCACAAACAGCACCGCGCCGCCCATACCTACAGCTGTCGATGTATTTTTACTCACTCCCAAAAACGGGCATACACCCAGGAATCGGGATAAAACGATATTATTAATAAATATGGCTGAAACGAGTATTATCAGATAATGTCCCATGGCTTTGTTAGTTATTAGTTATTGATCAACCCCTCCACCTTCGGCACCTCCCCTTTAAAAGGGGAGGACAGGTGGGGTTTATTTTAATTCTTCACTTTTTACTCTTCACTTTTCAGAATCCCCGATCCCACTCGCTTTACTACTTCACTTCCATCGCAACCATTTGTGAATAATGAAATATGTAGTCACGATTTAGGTTTTTCCTATTAATGGCTAAAGCCTGATCCTATTGACCTCATAATCACCGCACTAAAGTGCGGAGCAATTCCTTGCCTTCACTATCCACTCTTCACTCTTCACCCCGCCCACTCATAGGAGGAAGGGATCACTTTTTACTCTTCACTTTTCAGAATCCCCGATCCCACACGCTTTACTACTTCACTTCCATCGCAACCATTTGTGAATAATGAAATGTGTAGCCACGATTTAGGTTTTTCCTGTTAATGGCTAAAGCCTGATCCCTATTGACTCTATAATCACCGCACTAAAGTGCGGAGCAATTCCTTGCCTTCACTATCCACTCTTCACTCTTTACTTTTTACTATTCACCCCGCCCACTCATAGGAGGAAGGGTTCACTTTTTACTCTTTACTTTTCAGAACCCCCGATCCCACACGCTTTACTACTTCACTTCCATCGCAACCATTTGTGAATAATGAAATATGTAGTCACGATTTAGGTTTTTCCTATTAATGGCTAAAGCCTGATCCTATTGACCTCATAATCACCGCACTAAAGTGCGGAGCAATTCCTTGCTTTCACTATTCACTCTTCACTCTTTACTTTTTACTATTCACCCCGCCCACTACGTGTTCGGGCAGGCCACGCCTACTTTGTATTCGGGCAGGCCTTCACTTTTTACTCTTCACCATTCACCCCGCCCACTGCGTGTTCGGGCAGGCATTTACCGACTCTGGGCTTGTCGAAGAGTCCTCCATTCAAAAATGCCAATGATCAAGCCAAGCACAATGAATGCTCCTGGCGCCAGAATGAACATGATAATGCCATCTGTTTCTATGAACTTGAAGCCAAACAGTGAGTAATTACCCAGCATCTCACGCACACTTCCGAGCAGGACAAGCGCAAATGTGAAGCCCAGTCCCATACCCAGACCGTCAATCGCAGAAGCTCCAATACCGTTTTTTGAAGCAAATGCTTCTGCCCTTCCCAGCACAATACAGTTTACCACAATCAGTGGGATGAATAGTCCCAGTGCATCATGTAGCCCGGGAGTATAAGCGGCCATCACCAAATCTACGATCGTCACGAAAGCTGCAATGATCACAATAAATGAAGGTATACGCACCTTTTTAGGAATCATGTTACGCACTACCGAAATCACCATATTGCTCATTACCAGCACAAACATGGTGGCAAGTCCCATACCCAGACCATTGATGGCTGAAGTGGAAACTCCCAGTGTAGGACACATTCCCAACAACAATACCAACACCGGGTTTTCACGAATCAGACCCTTGGTCAGATTTTCCTTTAAGCTCAATTCTTTTTTCATTTCCCTGTATTTAGGATTCGGTTTATCGTTTGGCTACAGCTCCTGGCTTTCTTCACCCTTTGTATGGTCATAAGCTTCCAATGCTTTCTGCACCGCTTCACAAAATGCCCGTGATGAGATGGTAGCGCCTGAAATAGCGTCTACCTGACCTCCGTCTTTCTTTACCTGAATCGGCTTTTCGCCAAGCTTCATTCCTACAAACTGATCCTTGAATTTCGGAGTGCTCATCTTAGAGCCAAGACCGGGCGTTTCTGCATGGCTAACCACCTCAATGTTTTTGATCACACCTGCATTATCCAACCCCACCATCAGTTCTATTCGCCCATTATATCCTTTGTCAGAATATGCCTGAATAGCTGTAGCAGAAAGCTCTTGCTGCAATGTGGCCGGGTAAAACTTGATCACCTCCTCATTGGCTTCTTTCTTCACTTCCTGTGGCTTCCCTTCTGCCTTCCCTCTTCTCCTGCGATATCTGTGTTGATGTTGTGCTCCCTTGGCAACCTCATAGGAGTCTGCCAACGGATCATTGTCATAGTCACCAACCACCGCTTTAATCGCCTGCATTTGTTTCTCAGCCTTCGCTTTGGCGATAGGTTCCTCTGTCAGGTTGTACACAAAACCCAACGACAATGCTGCCACACCAGTAACGATAACCAGCGTAACAAGCATACTTACAAAGGATGAATCTTTAGCACTCATGACTTAATAGGTTTAGCTCCGAATTTGACCGGACGTGTATATTTATTGATTAGCGGCACGAAAGCATTCATGATCAATATGGCAAATGAAACCCCTTCAGGATAGTTTCCAAACAGTCGGATCAGCACCGTGATCAAACCAATGCCAATCGCGAAGATGATCATGCCTTTGTGAGTGAAAGGAGACGTTACATAGTCTGTTGCCATGAAAATCGCTCCCAGCATCACTCCTCCTGTCAGTACATGAAAGAATGGATTGGCATAAAGCTCCGGATCGATCAGCCAGAAAATACCTGAGAAGATGAAGACCGTCAGAATCATCGTGATCGGAATGTGCCAGGTAATCACTCGCTTGGTCAGCATGTAGATCAAGCCAATGATCAACGCAAAAGCTGACATCTCACCTACAGAACCACCCTGAAATCCAAAGAAAAGCTCTCTGTATGAAGGCATCTCGGTCATCAAAGCAGACACAGGAATTCCCTGCATGATCCCTTCTTTCAAATGTCCTAATGCAGTAGCACCTGTCATGCCATCCACGGCTGCATCCATGATGGGTACTGGCCAGTTGGTCATCTGTACCGGAAATGAAATCAGTAGAAATACCCTACCTACCAGCGCAGGATTGAAAGGATTGTTTCCCAATCCTCCAAAACTCATTTTCCCAATCCCTACAGCCACTGCACTGCCTATCAAAATGATATGCCAGGGCAGGTTTGAAGGGACATTGAATGCCAGCAACATACCGGTGATCACAGCTGATCCATCGTAAATACTCGCTTTTTGTTTGAGGAGATAAACGCTGATAATGTTCTCAAACAACATGGCGCTGATTACTGCCACCAGCGTGACAAACAAAGCGTCGATTCCGAAAGTATATATCGAAAATCCCAAAGCCGGCAACATGGCAAAAATCACTGAGCGCATGACCTGCGGCACAGTAAGTTCTACGTGAACATGCGGTGATGGTGATACGGTTAACAAATCTGTACTCATGACGCTTTAGCTTTTCTAATGTTAGACTTCCCATACCGGATGTAATCGAGTATAGGTCGGTTGGAAGGACAAATAAATGAACAGGAACCACATTCGATACAATCGAGAATTCCATGTGCCTGGGCAGTCTCCAGGTTTTTGTTTTTGGATAGCAATGAGAGCTCAACAGGCTGCAAGCCCATTGGACAAACTTCCACGCATTTACCGCACTTCACACAATTGTAAACCTCTTGCCTTTTGGAACGCTCCTCGGGAATCAGCAGCAACCCGGAAGTCGCTTTAGCAATTGGAATATCCAGCTCATTCAGCGCTTTGCCCATCATCGGTCCTCCGCTGATGATTTTACCAGTATCTTCTGGCAATCCACCAGCTGCCTCTATCAGATCCGAAATTGGTGTTCCGATGCGTACCAGCAGATTAGAAGGCTCTTTCACAGATTTACCCGTTACCGTCACTACCCGCTCTATCAGTGGACGGTTTTTCTGAACAGCCATGTACATGGAGTAGATCGTACCCACATTGTGGACAATACATCCAGCATCTGCTGGCAAACCTCCGGAAGGTACTTCCCGACCCAACAATGCTTCTATCAACTGCTTTTCACCACCTTGTGGATACATCACTCTCAAGCCCTGCACTTCAATTCCCGGATACTCGGGAGCGATTTTTTTCAAGCCTTCTATAGCGTCCCACTTGTTGGCTTCAATACCGATGATCGCCTTATCCACTCCAAGTGCTTTCATCAGAATCTGTGTTCCCACCATGATTTCATGTGGTTTTTCCAGCATTACTCTGTGATCGGCTGTGAGATAAGGCTCACATTCAACACCATTCACAATGAGATAATCCACGTGCTTTCCTTCAGGAATAGAAAGCTTCACATGGCTTGGAAATGCCGCGCCACCCATTCCAACAACTCCGGCTTCCATGATTTTTTTTACAATCTCTTCCGGGGTATAGGGAATGTCTTTGACCAGGTCAGGAGTACGATCAATTGAATCTTCCCAAATATCATCTTTAGTGCGAATGCTAATGGACATTTTCTTAAATCCTGTGCTATCCATCACTTTGTCGATCTTACCCACCTTACCGGAAACGGAAGCGTGAATATTAGAGGAAACAAAGCCTTCATGCACTGCGATTATCTGGCCGACCTTTACGGTATCGCCTCTCTCTACCACTACTTTGGCTGGAGCACCAATGTGCTGGGTGATTGGAATCACCACACTTTTTGGCAAGGGGAGTTCCTTGATAGGAGCTTCAGCAGAGAGTTTATTTTCATGCGGGTGAACCCCTCCTTTGTGGAAGTGTTTCAACCCTTTCATAAAATCAAGGAGCATCATGATTCAGGTTTATCTGATACATTTTCTTTTTCAGCTTCAGCGACTTCCTTAGCCTTTTCTCTCTCAAGTCGTTTAGCTTCTTTCTCTTTTTCAAGTCGCTTTTCACGCTTTTCAGCAAGCGTGTTGATCATTTCCGGCTTGAAGCCAGTAGATACGATATTGCCTACATCGCAAGCTACAATGCACTTACCACACAGCTTGCACAAATCATAATCGATCTTAGCCAGATCATTTTCTACTGTAATTGCATCGTACTTACATTCGTCCACACACTTGGCGCATCCTGAGCAAGCCATGGAGCATTCCTTCCGGGCTGTTCCTCCCTTCTCTTCATTGACACAGGCGATATAAATCTTCTTGTCTCGCTTGCCTTTTGGCCAGAGCTCAATAATATCTTTTGGGCAAGCTGTAACGCAAGCATTGCAGGAGGTACACTTGTCTTCAATAACCACAGGCAACCCTGTCGTTTCATCCATATACATAGCATCAAATGTGCAGGCTTCCACACATTCTCCAAGTCCAACACATCCATCAGAGCAGCCTCTTTCACCGCTATAAAGATTTGATGCAATCGAACAATTGGCAGCACCATCATAAGTGGTATGATGAACCCGTACATGTATAGCTCCGGCACATTTCACTACCGCAACGAATGGGTCTTTTTCCTCGATTGCTTTTCCGAGAATCTCGCCCACTTCTTTCATTACCTCATTACCACCTACAGGGCAATTGTAAGGTGCCAGATCATCGGCATTCACCAAAGCATCGGCAAATGCACTACAACCTGGAAATCCACAACCGCCACAGTTGGTGTTTGGGAGGGCTTCCAATACCTGCTCTAGTTTTGGGTTTTCCTGTACTTTGAACTTCTGGGAAACCCAATACAGGATAATAGCAGCCAGTGCACCCAGAGCAACAAGTAACAGGACAGTATAGATTAATTCCTGATTCATAACTTAGAAATGTGAAGGTGTAAGTGATTGGAAAAGTGCTTGCGGAAAGCGGATAGGAGGAGATAGTAGGGAACGAGCAGGAGTAGGGCAACAGTACCAAGGATGGCTTCTGAAAGGCCCATTACCGAGCCTCCGGCAATGACCACAAACATCAGGATAAAAGGGAAAATGTAAGCCCAAAAAGTAGCCAAAAAGCCACTGGCAGGACTTATTTCAACATTCACATGATCTCCTATTTCCAAATTGGAATCAGACACTTCAAACCGGGAACGCTCATCATCATCCACTCCACAAAAGTCCTTCATGTGGCAGGAATGGCATGACCCTGCCTGCATCAGTTGGATGACGGCTTTATCACCATATCGGTTGGTAACAATGCCTTGATGCGCTATTTGATCTGAAGTGTCCATATTCCATCATTTTTAAGGTTATAAGAACTATCGGATTATGCTCCGAAACCTTCTTCTTTCAGCTGAGCAACCCATTTTTCAACGCGCTCATCTGTAAGGTCAGCCTGGTTGTCCTCATCGATAATCAAACCGAGGAACTTACCATCTACCACGCTTTTTGATTCTTCGAAATCATAACCATCTGTTGGCCATGTTCCTACAAATTTTGCACCTGAATCAGCGATTCGCTCGTGGATCATACCGGGTGCATCTACGAAAGTATCCGGATAACCATCTGCATCACCAAGACCCAGATAAGCCACCGTTTTACCTTCATAGTCTACATCTTCGATTTCATCTACAAATGAATCCCAGTCTTCCTGAAGCACTCCAATATCCCAGGTAGGACATGCCAGGATCAGGTAAGGGTATTCCTGCATGTCTTCAGCTGTTGCAGAGTTTACATTGTGCAATGTGACATCTCCACCGAGGGCTTTCTGAATCTGCTTCACCACTCTTTCGGTGTTGCCTTCTGTGGAGCCATAGAAAATTCCAATTTTTGACATAGTTGTTGAGAGTTTGTTAGTAAATATCTTCACCCGCTTTTGGGTGATATTGCATAAAAATTTCTGATTTCATGAGGATGTCCACATACTGGGCCCGCTTATAAGCAAACGGATCACTCATGTTGGCTTTGGATAGCTTGCCTTTGAAAGCATCGATAGATTCATATCCATGAATTTCCATCCATTCTTCCATATCACGCAGCATCTTGCCTATATGTGAAATTCCTCTTTTGTAAATGGCACTTACTACCTGTACAGCATCCGCACCAGCCATGATCATCTTCAGCGCATCGGCACCACTGAGGATACCTGTATTGCTGACAATTGTACCATTGATCTGGCCATGTAGCAGCCCTGCATATCTCAATGCCAATCTGCTATCTACAGAAGAACTGAAGTTGTAAGGGAAGTGATGTTCTTCTTTTTCCAGGTCAATGTCTGGCTGGAATAATCGATTGAACAACACAAATCCATCCGCTCCGGCTCTTTCCAGTCTTTTGATCACTCCAAAAGCATTGGTATAGAATGGACTCAGCTTCACTCCTATGGGGATGTTCACTTTTTCCTTCACCATTTTCAGGACCTTGATCTGATCATTGACAATGCTGGTACCAGTTTTATCCGCGTCAATTACATTGGCATAGAAGTTCAGTTCCAATGCATCGATTCCGGTTTCGGCCATCTTTACGGCATAATCAGCCCAGGTATCTTCGTTCACACAATTGAGACTACCAATCACTGGTATGTTCAAAGTATCTTTGACAATTCTGAGCTTATGCAGATGCTCTTGTGGTCCTGCATGGCCGAGCATTGGGAAGATGGACGCATGCTCTGCGTCCCAATCTTCGTACAATCCTATTTCCTCTTCCATGGAATAACTTTCCAGCTGAATCTGCTCTTCAAACAGTGACTTGTACACCACTGCGGCAGCACCTTCTTCCTCCAACTTGATGAGATTACTAATATCGGTCACCAGGTTGCTGGCACCCACTACCAAAGGGTTCTTCAGTGGGATGCCCATATAGGTTGTTTTCAAATTACTCATGGACTGCTTCGTTTAATTGTTCTTCTTCTTCTGATTCACCTTCCGCCTTTGGAGCTATTCCTTCAGAACTGAGGTGCATCAACTCTTCGAATCGGCGTGAATTATCTTCTATCGCCAGCTTGATGAGCCTATCTGCTTCTTTAGGGTTCGCACGCATCAGTGTACGGTAGCGAATTTCTTCTTCTACATATTTGTGGAAGTCGGTATCTACCTTAGGAGCATCCCAGGTAAATGGATCCTTACCTTCTTTTCTCAGCTCTGGGTTGAACCTGTAGATTGGCCAGTAACCACTATGAGAAGCTCGCTCAGACTGTTTCTTAGCCTGCTGCATGTTGTAACCGTGCGCTATACATGGAGAGTATGCAATGATGAGTGAAGGTCCGTTATGAGCTTCGGCTTCTACCATTGCCCTGGCTACCTGATCTCTGTCTTCACCCATGTTTACAGAAGCTACATAAGCATTGCTGTAAGAGGTCATCATCAAACCCAGGTTTTTCTTACTGAGTTTTTTACCATCAGAAGCAAACTTGGCTACTGCTCCACGAGGAGTAGATTTAGAAGATTGTCCACCTGTATTAGAATACACTTCAGTATCCAAAACGAGCAGGTTCACATTCTTATCGGATGCCATCACATGATCCAGTCCGCTAAATCCAATGTCATAAGCCCAGCCATCTCCACCAAAAATCCAAACTGACTTATTGACGAAGTAATCCTGTAACTCAATGATTTTATGAAGCACTGGCTGCATCGCATCATCTGCATGAGTAGCAGTCAAAAGTTTTTTCACTTCGGCTGCATGTTCTTTGGCTTTTGTAGAAACATCTTCCCACATGGCCAGCTGTGCTTTCAATGCTTTACCCAGCTTAGTAGCAGGATAGCTTTCCAAATAGAGCTCTACGTTAGACTTGAGCTGCTTCCGGTTAGCATCTATTGCCAGACGGATACCAAATCCATATTCGGCATTGTCTTCAAACAATGAATTGGCCCATGCAGGTCCAAAACCATTGCTGTCTTTGCTATAAGGAGTGCTAGGGAATGTACCTCCATAGATAGAAGAACATCCGGTAGCATTGGCGATCACCATGCGGTCACCATATACCTGTGTAGCAAGGTGGATATAAGGTACTTCACCACATCCTGAGCAACTGCCAGGATATTCGAAATACGGTTCTTTGGAGTTGTGCTCCGGAACAAAATCCAGTTTGGCTGCCCATGTATTTGGATTGCCAGGACGACCTTTGTTTTCCAGCTTCTTGGTAGCTGTAGGAATGGTACCATTCACAGACATCAAAGAAACAGGCACTGAATCGCCTTTCAGTCTCAAAACAGGATCCATCACCTTGTCCGCAAAGTCTCCAAAACCTTCAGGCACAACTTCCTGCCATTTGCCACTCTTCTCTTCTGCCACTGGCTCTGGTATCGGGATCTGGACTACAGCATCTACCGCAGCATCGATGGCTTTCCAGTTCATCTCCACGATTTCCGAACCTTTACGCATGAATTGTTTTTCGATGTACTGCTTAATCAATGTTATAGCTTCTTTTTCTGGCAGCACACCAGAAAGTTTGAAGAATGCAGTCTGCATCACACTGTTGATACGGCCGCCAAGTCCAACATTCTTAGCAATTCCAGCTGCATCAATTGCAAATACTTTGATTTTCTTCTTACGAATGGTCTCTTGCATATCAGTAGTAAACAAGCCAAATACACGCTCTGGCTTCTGACTACTGTTGATCAGGAATGTACCACCTTCTGTGATGCCTTCCAGTATGTCAAACTTGCCGATGTATTGTGGCCTGTGAAGTGCCACGAATTCAGCCTTGTTAAGGAGATATTCACTCTGTATCTTTTCTTTACCAAATCTCAGGTGAGATACTGTCCATCCTCCGGACTTGTTGGAGTCATACTGGAAGTAACCCTGTACAAACTGATCGGTGCTCTGACCGATGATTTTGATAGAGTTTTTGTTGGCAGAAACAGTACCATCAGAACCATATCCCCAGAATTTGCAACGGATGATTCCCTTTTGTTCTGTATCAATTTCCTCTTTAACAGGAATAGACAGGTTGGTCACATCATCATTGATACCCACTGTAAATCCATGCCAGCCATTGTTATCCAGGTGATCAAATACTGCTTTCACCATACTTGGAGTAAATTCTTTGGATGACAATCCATAGCGTCCGCCTATGATCTCTACATCTGCGCGACCCTTGAACGCGGCAACAACATCCATATATAAAGGCTCGCCAATAGCTCCAGGTTCTTTGGTTCTATCCAAAACAGCAATTTTCTTCGCTGTTTCAGGGATTTTGTCCATAAAGGCTTCTACAGAGAATGGTCTGTAAAGTCTTACTTTGATAGCGCCTACTTTTTCACCTTTCGCGGTTAGATAGTTGATCGTTTCTTCGATGGTCTCATTGCTGGAACCCATAGAAATAATCACTTTCTCTGCTTTAGGATCGCCAACATATTCGAACAGCTCGTACTTACGGCCGGTCTTTTCATAGAACAGGTCCATGTACTCCTGTACAATTTTAGGACATGCATCATAAAATTTATTGACAGTTTCACGACCCTGGAAATAAACGTCAGGGTTTTGAGCGCCAACTTTACATTCGGGACTTTCTGGCCTCAGAGCTCCTTTTCGGAATTCTTCCACATACTTCATGTCCAGCATAGACTTCAGCACATCGTACTCAAGGTTTTCTATTTTCTGGATGGAGTGTGAAGTACGGAAACCATCAAAAAAGTGAATGAAAGGTATTTTAGCTTTCAGTGTAGTCAGGTGTGCAATAGCTGCCATGTCCTGAGCTTCCTGTACATTATTAGAAGACAGAAGGGCAAAACCGGTACTGCGTGTACTCGTCACATCTGAGTGGTCCCCAAAAATAGAAAGGGCCTGGGCTGCTATAGACCGGGCCGAGACATGAAATACTGTAGGGAGCATTTCACCTGCTATTTTGAACATATTTGGGATCATCAACAGCAAGCCTTGAGAGGCTGTAAATGTGGTGGCCATGGCACCTCCTGAGAGGGCTCCATGTATGGCACCTGCTGCGCCGGCTTCAGATTGCATCTGTATTACATCAACTTTCTCGCCGTAGAGGTTTTTCTTACCCATTGCAGACCATGCGTCTGCCTTTTCCCCCATATCAGATGAGGGAGTAATTGGGTAAATAGCCGCTACTTCACTGAAAGCGTAGGCAATATTGGAAGCCGCTGTGTTTCCATCGGTGGTAACAAATCGCGAGTTTTCCATGAGTTTGTGACTTTTAAATTATGGTCATTAATTGAACCATGAAGTACGGCAGATTCCCGATGGTATATTAGGCAATTGGTCAGGGCGCTTAATGATTTATATCAAGCCGGGTGAAGCAATATGATCTAACTCCCTGTATAAAAGAGTTTTATATTCACTTGCATGAATATTTTATCAAAAAACCTTCTTTACAAATAGTGGTATATTTTTTGATTAATGTTTACACAACAAATCCTCCACAACAGCAACAAGAGATATTGTGGACTCGTAAACAATTTTATTTCATATAACGAAATATTTATCCACAATTGGTCTCCTTAATTAAGGACCATGCTTATTTCTCCAATATGATCGGTCATTAAAATTTTAAAAACACTCTCGTGCGTAAAGTCAAACTTTAAGTAAAAGCAAATGATCTCAAGAACGTTGAAAAGAGTTTATGTCCTGTTAATAACTCTGAGCGCTACCAGCGCTTCCTTCGCACAGGAAAATCACATTAATGATAAACTAGCCAACTTCCTGGAATACCGGCCCCAGGAAAAAGCTTACCTCCATCTCAACAAGCATGTATTTGCCGCAGGTGAAGACATCTGGTTCAAAGTTTATCTCACGGATGCTATCAGTCAGAAACTTAGTGACCTGAGCAAGGTGTTGTATGTAGATCTTACTGATGACCAAAACCGACTGATGAATACATGGACCCTGCGCGTAAAGGATGGTGTGGCGGTTGGAGATATTTCGCTGAGCGATTCGATACCGGGAGGCGACTATTTCATCAAGACCTATACCAAATATATGTTCAACTATGATCCCGGACTAATTCCAGCCACTCCTATTCGAGTGATCAGTGCAAAGACTCTAGCGGACTCCAAAAGCCAAAACCAGCCATTGTCAACTGATGTCCAGTTTTTTCCGGAGAGTGGCGAACTGGTAGCTGGCCTGGTCAATAATATTGGTTTTAAGGCGATTGATGAAAAGGGCCTGGGATTGTCTGTGACAGGAGAAGTATTTGATAGTGAGGGTAACGAAATCACTTCATTTGAATCGGAGCATGCTGGTATGGGTTCCTTCAAACTGATACCCAGAGCTGGGGAACATTATTCAGCACGCGTTTTTCAAAACAATGTCTATCAGGATTTTACTTTACCAGAAGTGGTGGACATGGGAGCAATCATCCAAATCAAACCTGATACTGATCGCATAGAACTTAAAGTCCTGGCTAAGAATTACTCACTTGAACACCATCACCTGGTTGTATATGAGAAAGGCCACATCATCATGGACCTCAAACCACAAAATGGACAGAATTATATTCATACGGCGTTCTCCACAAAATCGCTTCCTTCAGGAATCCTGTACTTCACACTCTTTGATGCAGCTAATGATCCGATCGCAGAAAGGCTGACTTTTGTGAACAATACAGATCAATTACCTCAAATGAAGATTGAATGTCCTGATAAAATTGGCAACAGGAAACTGATCAATATTGGCATGCAAATGGACAGCACCATAGATGCTAACTTGTCCATGAGTGTGATCAACCTAAAGTCGACATCAGGTAAAGTGAATAACATATTAACCTATCTGTTATTGACTTCCGATCTAAAAGGAAACATTGAAGATCCACAGTTCTATTTCAAATCTTACAACAGTGAAAAAGTCAAGCTTTTGGACAATCTCATGATGACTCAAGGCTGGAGAAGGTTTACCTGGAAAGAAGTACTGAGCGAGTCGCTGCCCGAGATTGAAAATAAGCTGGAGCGTTCACTCAGTGTGAGCGGCGAACTGTTAGACTTTAACAACCCGAATAAAGTCAAACAAGGTACGGTTAAACTCAATGTGATCGAATCACCTGATGTTGAGGGATCTGTTGATACCGGGGAGGATGGTAAGTTCGAATTTCAGGGATTTCAGTTTGAGGATACTGTAACGAT
>Ga0209692_10002726_pt1 | contig 18410 bp, 20 predicted proteins | sample tdDd472_FD_187129 | JGI IMG/M metagenome (GOLD analysis project Ga0209692, IMG submission 187129) | Marine sediment microbial communities from the Atlantic coast under amendment with organic carbon and nitrate - tdDd47.2 (SPAdes)... | ecosystem: Environmental > Aquatic > Marine > Coastal >...
CGAATCGCTGATGCTGCGCATGAGATATGGTGAATCTGTTAAGCCGTGAATAAGGAGAAAGCCCTTACCGGCACCCTTTGAAACATCATCACACCTGGTGTTATCCATCTCAGGTACTTGAAATGGACTGCGCATTCTTGCTGCGTCTTGATTTGTATAACCACCAAGGTAAAGTCGCTTTTCTTCAGGAGGACGTGCCTGGTTAAGTACTAACTCAATATTTTCACGGCTGTCTTTAACGTACTGCGTAAAAGCGACATTATCTGCTGGAACAAAAGTCGCTTTACCTGATGGTGTTAAGACAGGATCATTGCTGGCGCATGCGCTGAAGGCGAGTGATAGGCAAACTGCACATAAAATTGTTTTTAAGTTAGATGTAAGCATGTGAATTGTCCTCCTGACTGTTTAGGGGGGAGAAGTTTTGTTCAAGTCTAAAAAATCAGACATCTGCAAACATGTTTTTTCAAGTATAGAAAGGATTGACCCAGGATCGATGGTGTCGTAACTGGTTATAACGATAGTCTTCAAATGGATTAAACACAAGATAAGTTGGAAACGGCTGTAATAATGGAAAAGTTTGTTAATCGGGAGGGACAGTGCAATTTTTGGGAAAAGAAAAAAGTTGCTTTGGTTTCGAAGATCTGCTAACATCTCTTCTTCTTATTAAAATAAGGATTGGACCATATATTATCGATTTTATTGACTTTACTCAAATGCTTTCTGCTTAAAATATTATTCTTCAATTCCTATTTTACATATCAGTCGTCGTGTTTAGTTTCCAGAATCCGCCAACCACTGCCAATAAAATATTACATCTACGGAGTTCCCGATGAAAAACAAAGGTACAGATCCGCCAGCCAGATGGGAAGAAGAGATTTGGGATTCTCAGCCATTGATGGAACGTTCTAAAATCAAACAAGATACTTATTTAAACTGCTGGTGTCCCCATTGCGAGGTCAGCTTTAACAATGGTGATAAAGCCGTTTTCGAGATAGTTAATGATCTGGGTCAAACCGGGACCAGCAAAGTGACTCCTTATCTTAATGTACTGGATCGTGAAAGTTCCATGCATGTGGACGATGATGAAGAATTGGCCGATGTGCGTTGTCCCCATTGCCACGAGTCCCTCATAGTGCCTGACCAGCTCTGCAAGGAGGACGCATGTAAACTTATGGCGTTTCATGTCTCTGTCTCAAACTCAATAAAGTTGAAACTCATCGTCTGCATACGTCGTACATGCCGCTGGTACATGATGAGCGAAGAGGACAATGAACGACTTATATTAAGGGATAGTTATGAGTGGTAATATCCGGGATAGACGAAACTGGACCCGATCACTGACTGTGATGATGATTCTCGCAGGAGTTGCAGTTGTTATCGGTTATGTAGTTACTGCCGGTGCTGTAAAAACGGATCGGGTCTATCTCAGGAATACTGCGGGGGCCGTACTGTTTGATCACGGAATGCATAATCAGGTTGTCGATTCCTGCGTTGAGTGTCATCATGATCTTAGTGGGGAAGAAGAGGAAGCGACCTCATGCCGTGAATGTCACCCCGGTGTCCAGCAAAGCGAGACTAACACAGTTACTTGTCTTGAATGTCATGAAGATGACTACACAGCGGATATGATGGAGCATGATGAATACCTGGAGATAGAAGAACACAGTTGTCAGGGATGCCATGCCCCCAGGTCTGTCTCTGACGCCTATCACACGAACTGCTCAAGCTGTCATCTGGAGACTTCTCCAGAAAGATTCACCAAAGCCAACGGCGAGTTGCTGTGCGGGGCTTGCCACCTAAGATGAGAATATAGTCATGCAAGGATTGTTGAAGCTACTCAAGAAAAAGCCGATGCTGCCAAGTTTATCGAGTCATGACCCGGTGATCCGCCAGGTTGAAGACCCGGATCACGTGGTGATTCCTCTGGATTACCCAGGCCTTGTACGTTATCTCCCGACTGTGGAAGCCGGAGAATCCGTCCGTAGAGGTCAGGTTATAGGCAAATCAAGACTCGGTAATTGTACCTTTGCCAGCATCAGTGGCAAGGTCAAGGAAATCACTACTGTCTGGACGGCCCAAAGTGTCCATTCACCTGCAATTGTCATAGAAAACAATGGCGGGCAACCGATGGCTCCGGAAGAAATTTTCGACGGCCCGGTACGTTCCGATGATAAGGTAGCTGTCGTAGCCAGGATGCGTGAGGCTGGAGTGAATCCGCCCTGGACCTTTTCCGGCAGAGATTATAAGGACGGTGAAATAGAAGATCTTCCTTCAGTCAAGACGGTCATTATTACAGGAGTCAGGCAGGAAACCACAATACTCACCTCACAACTGCTCCTTGAGCAACATGCTGATAAGGTGGCTGATGGCCTGAAGCGGATCAACACATTACTCCCTGAAGCCCGTATCTGGCTCACGGTGCCTGACCATCTCCAATCCTTGGCCGAGTCCAAATTCTCAGGACTAGCCGAACTCGCCTTTCTGCCATCAAAATATCCCGCCCGCATTGAGCGTGAGGTGGTCACACGGCTCCTGGGCCGACGGATCCCTAGCAGAGAGAGCTATCGTTCTCACGGTATAGCGGTCATGGACGTGGAATATGTACTGGCCACAGTGGACGCTATGGACGGGCTTTCCCCCTTTATCCAAAAATGCCTTACCATAAGTGGCGCTGGTTTAGAAAAAGCGGTGACCGTTCGCTTTCCTCTCGGCAGTTCACTCAAGCACATACTCGCCAGCCAGGGGCTAAAAGTATCAGACTACACCAGACCTGTGGTAGGTGGTCCTATGATGGGTTTTGCCCAGTACTCAGAGCTGACACCTATTACCTATAACAATGGCATCTTTCTCATTGCAGAAGATGTTGCACCTTTTGACGCTATTGCGCCGTGTATTTTCTGCGGCCGATGTACCCGGGTGTGTCCCGTTAACATTCAAGTACATATGCTCAATCGCAAGATCGAGTTCGGCCAGCTCGAATCTGCCATGGAGCTGCACCCGGAAGCATGCCACGAATGTGGTTTATGTGGCCTGGTATGCCCGGCGGAGCGACCCATCGTGCAACTCCTCCATTTCTGCAACCATGAAATGACCCACGGCGAGCGATTCAACTGGACCGACGGAGGCAATCCATGAAAGAACTCAAAATAGTCCAACAGCCGACACCAACGGATGCACGTATGCTCGATGTTGCGGTCGGCCCTCATTATCGATTGGGAAGCGGAATCGCTGAAATCAACCAGCGTTGGGTTGTCGCCCTTTTTCCTGCCATGGCGGCAAGCGTATATACTTTTGGTCCGGCAGCTCTTCGTATCTTCGGGCTTTGCATCTTTTTTGCTGTTGCCTTTGATCTTGTTGCAGAAAAACTAGCTCCTTCGCGGGATCTCACTTCCAACTGGAGCAGTGTCCTTTTGGCATTGCTCCTGGCATTTATGTTGCCGCTCAATGCTCCCTGGTGGCTGATGCTGATGGGGTGCTTTTTTATGGTGATTGTTGGCAAGAAAATCTTTGGTGGAGTAGGGTCATATCCTGCCCAACCGGCGGTTCTCAGCCTTGCCATCCTGCAGCTCTCATGGCCAGCTCGCATGGACAATACCGCTGCTCTTAAAGACATGGACTGGCAGGTTACAATGGTTGAGCCTTTACGCCTGCTGAAATCGATGGGAGTCTCAGCCGAATCTCACTATGAATGGTTTGATCTTCTCCTTGGTCGCCAGGTTGCTGGCACTGCCGACGGCATGGTGCTGTTCGTGCTCATTGGAGGGTTATTTCTCCTTATGCTTCGCGAAATTCAGTGGCAGCTTCCCGCCGGCTTCATCATTGGATTACTAACCACTGCTACTCTTTTACACCTTGTCCATCCTGAAACTTTTGCCTCGCCAATGTTTTATTTGTTAAGCGGCGGGACTCTTTTTATGGGGTTTTTCCTGCTCACAGATCACACCACATCACCGGTGAACAGATTGCCAATGTTTCTCTTTGGGCTTTTGGCTGGAGTACTTTTAATTCTCATCAGGGGATATTCAAACCACGCAGATGGCATTGCCTATGCCGTCCTTTTGGTCAACCTCTGCTCGCCACTCATGGACATGATCAGGGCTAAAGTGAAGGGAGCTGAAAATGTCTGAGATAATCCGCATGGTTGTGATACTTTCGCTGATATCGGGTTTCTCTGCAGCGGCACTCACTATAGCTAATGTCAAACTCGGCCCGCAGATTGAGAGGCAAACAGATCTCTACGTTCGCGGACCCGGTTTAGAGAGACTTTTCGGCAAACCTGCTAAAGAGGTGTTGGGAAACAAGGTTGTTCTCAATGTAGACGATACTGCAGTCCCTGTTTTCTTCACCCTTAAAGATCAGGTGGTATCCGATCTCGCAATCGAAGCCACTGGAAAAGGTGGTTATGGTGGTGACCTCAAAATTATGGTGGGGATAGATCTTATCAACGAACGCCAGACAGGGATGGAAGTTGTGAGCCATAGTGAAACCCCGGGCCTTGGTGCTCGTATCATAGAGGTTGCTTTTCGTCGTCAATGGCAGGGGCTACCAATAGATGCGCCTGTCGCACTCACAAAAGATGGTGGTCAAATTGATGCTATCAGTGGTGCGTCAACAACTTCTAAAGCCGCTGTCAATGGTACAAACGATGTATTGGATTTTGTACGTGAGAACAGAGATGAGATTCTCCGATTGATCTCAGAGCGTTAAAAGGATTCTAAGTATGGGAAATAAAATTACAGAAACATTAACCGCCGGACTGTGGAAACGCATCCCCCCATTTCGACTGGTTCTCGGTTTATGCCCGGCACTTGCGGTGACCATGTCAGCGGAAAATGGCCTCGGAATGGGCCTTGCCACTGCCTTTGTCTTGACGCTATCCAACGGTGCCATCTCAAGCCTGAGAAATATCATTCCCGGTAAAGTTCGCATCGCCTCGTATATCGTCATCATTGCAACGCTGGTATCCATCGTCGAGATACTGATGAAGGCCTACTTCTTCACGCTTGCAGAGCAATTGGGCATTTATATCCCCCTCATCGTGGTTAACTGTATTGTGCTCGGTCGGGCCGAAGGCTTTGCATCCAAGAATCCCCCGTTTGTTTCCATGATAGATGGCGTGAGCGTTGGCATTGGATACGCCATATCCCTGACACTTATTGGTTCAATTCGGGAAATACTGGGTGCCGGAACATGGTTTGGAAATCCTGTCATGGGTGAATCATTCGAGCCGATCTCTTTTCTGGTGTCTGCACCAGGAGCCTTTGTCACCATTGGTTCCATACTTGCTATCCAGAATCTCTTTTCCCGCTGGCGCGGTGAAAAATTTATACAGGGCTAAAGGAAAATTTTATGGATCTTATCTATCTGGCTATCTCAGCCACTTTCGTAAATAATATTCTGCTCGGTCAGTATCTCGGGAATTGCACCTTTCTTGGAGTATCCAAGAAACTGGAAACAGCTATAGGAATGTCTGTAGCAGTCGTTTTTGTCACGATACTTGCATCAACGTTTACCTGGTCGGTTTCCGCCTATGTCTTGAAACCGTATGGCCTTGAATTCTTGCAGACCTTGACTTTTATCCTGATAATCGCCTCTCTGGTTCAACTTGTTGAGATTATAATTAAAAAACAGAGCAAGGCTCTTTATAATGCGCTCGGGGTGTATCTCCCTCTGATCACCACAAATTGCGCTGTGATGGGTGTTGCTTTGCTCATCGCCAAAAAAGAACTGGGATTTATTGAGATGCTTGTCTTTTCCAGTACCAGTGCAATTGGATATGGTTTGGCTTTGATCCTTTTTGCCGGGCACCGTGAGCGGCTCCAGATTTCTGCTGTGCCTCAAAGCATGCAGGGCACAGCAATTGCGCTGGTAACCGCTGGTATTATGGCACTTGCGTTTATGGGCTTCAAAGGGATGGCCTCTTAAAGAATTAAGGAGAATTATTGTGATTGTGCCCGTACTCCTGCTAGTCGGAATCGCCATCGTGGCGGCTATTATTCTTGGCATAGCAGCTAAAGTCTTTTATGTAGAGGAAGATCCAAGAATCGAATCTGTGGTCGATCTTTTGCCCGGTGCCAATTGTGGCGGCTGCGGTCAGGCCGGATGTAGTTCCGCCGCCGAAGCGATGGTTAAAGGTGATATCCCTGTGAATTCCTGTGTGGTTGGCGGCAATGAAAGCGCTGAAGCTATCGGTGCCTTTCTTGGTTATGATGTGACCGGCGCTGAACCAGCTCTTGCCTGCTCAACTTGCGAAGGCGGATACCGTGCAGCGCGTAAGTATAATTACTCGGGTATGCAGGATTGTCGGGCTGCTCTCCAGCTTTATCATGGTTTTATCCGTTGTGAAAACGGTTGTCTTGGTCTTGGCTCCTGCAAAAATGCCTGCCGTTTCGGGGCGATTCAAATGAGTTCCGAGACCGGTCTGCCTGTTTTTGAACCAGAGCGCTGTGTCGGTTGTGGTGCCTGTACCGCTGCCTGCCCCAAAGGAATTATATCTCTTGTCGGGGATAAAACCAGGATACTCCATTGGAACCAGTACACCCAGTGTTTATCTCCCTGCAGGCAACGCTGTCCTGCGCAGATTAACATTCCAAAATATTTAGCTCACGCCAGGCGGGGAGAATACGCTGCGGCCCTGATGACCATCAAGGCCAACAACCCTCTTCCGGTAGCGACAGGACGTGTATGTCCTGAACTTTGTGCTACTGAGTGTCGGCGTCAAATTCAGGATGATCCGCTGGCTATCAACGCGGTCAAACGTTTTGTTGCTGACTGGGAACGTGAGAGCGGGCAGAGGCTGAAAATTCCTGTTGCCGCAGATACGGGTTTTAAGATCGCGGTGGTAGGTGGTGGCCCATCAGGTTTATCAGCAGCTTACTACCTGGCGCGGCTTGGCCATCAGGTTGAAATATTTGAGATGATGCCAAAACTTGGTGGTATGCCTCTCTACGGCATCCCCGAATATCGACTCTCAGAAGAACAGTACAAATGGGATATTGATGGTGTGCTGGAACTGGGTGTGAAGGTCCGTACAGGCGTAAAACTTGGTAAGGATATCACTATCAGGTCTTTAAAAGCTGTAGGCTTTGATGCGGTATATCTTGCCATCGGCTTGTGGCATGGGCGGTTGCTGCCTTTTGAAGGGAAAGAATTGACCGGAATTTACAGTGGCATAGATTATCTGAGGCGTTTTCACACCGATGAGGAGGTTGTGACCGGTAAGAGGTTTGTCGTGATAGGTGCTGGTAACGTGGCAATGGATTGTGCCCGGTCTGCACTGAGAGCAGGTGCTTCAAGTGTTATTCTGATATTCCGATTCTCGCGGGATCTGATGGAGGCTAATGCACATGAAATCACTGATGCGGAAAACGAAGGCGTTGAAATGCGTTGCCTTATCTCTCCGGTACGTTTTACTGGTGAAGACGGCCAGTTGACAGGTATCGAAGTTGAAAAAGTTGACTTGAAGCTCAATCCCGGAGGAATGCCAGACGTTATTCCGGTAGAGGGATCAAAAGAAATCCTGCCTTGCGATGTTGTAATTCAAGCCGTTGGTCAGGCGGCCGATTTAGATGCCATTGTCGAAGCTGACGGTCTAGAAAAAACCAGATTCAGCACCATTGAAGCAAAAGAAGATACCTTGCAAACTAATATCCCCGGTGTATTTGCCGGCGGTGATTGCTTTACCGGTCCACGCCTTTTAGTGGAAGCCGTGGCAAGTGGAAGATTTGCTGCCAGATCGATCCATTATTATGTTACCACTGGTGAGATTCCGCCTATAGAAGATAGACAACGGGAAATGATGGCACCTGCGATGGTCGATTCACTGGTAAACGTTGCATCAAACCCAACGATTGCTGTAAAGCCCATGATTCCTTTAGAAGAGCGCATGGGAACCTTCAGGGAAGTCGAAGGCACAATATCCGAGGATCAATGCCTTTCAGAGGCGGCACGCTGTTTGAATTGCGGGATCTACTGCTACGATCAGAACGATCTGCCGTCAGACGAAGTACGTGTAGCAAAGTCCTGTCCCAACGAGCCGCACATTGCTGATAAAGAGGAAACTGCTTCAGTAATCTGATATGAGCCGGTACTTTGTGCAATCCTGCACAAAGTACCGGCTGTGAGCATTATGTTTTGGAACTTCCGTCCTGCTAGTTCCCAACTAGGAAACAGATGAGAGCTTCTGTAGTTGATCCTCTGCTACCTGCTCAAGAGAAACGTCGCCGAAACGACTGATGTCGATTTCCGGAAAGCGCTCTACCATCATATCTTCAAAAGTCACAGTTTTTGACAAAGCCAAAACCTTCGTCCAGTATTCAACGACATCCTCAAGGTATTCTTTGAGTTGGAAGGCACGAGAGCCGGCGTCGTAAATGGTACATCTTTCCAGGGGGTAAGATGGTGCCTTAAAGTTTGATTCAATAAACTCTGGAGCCAAAAGTGAATTGCAGCGCATTAAATCGGTGCCGGTGATTTTAATTGCCACTTTTGATTCGGCTGTTGGTACGAAAAATCTCCCTTCGATATAGCAGACATGGGTTCCCTCATAATGAGGGAAGTGCCTGCGACAGGCCTCGTCTGCTTCAATCAATCTTTTCTCACTCATGGGGCCGCCTATGGTAAAAAAAAGAATTGAGCTCAGTTCGATTCCCTGCTTAACCGCCTCCTTTATCATGATGTCCAAGGCGTGTTTCAGGCTAGTTCCGGTTGCAACGACATCACCAATAATGATCTGTGCCCTTTGGGGAAATGTTATCTTCTTGTAGTCATCTTCTGTTATATGCCACTGTTCTGACCCTTCAGTTATTCGGGCTCGCTGGGCTGTTACAAAACAAGAATTATGATTATTCCAGCCTAAGGCCTTGGCCAGTGCGCCACGAAGACCAAAATTTAGTCCTCCCCGAAGGATATTGAAAACCACTGAACGCTTTTCCTGCAGTTCCATCGCTGTTAATTTTTGGGTGAGTCGAAAGAAAGTGGCACAAGCCTTCTCGAGCTTTTCAGTATAGTCATAGCCCATCACCAAAGGATCATTGCAAATGGTTCTGGTTTCTGAAGTGGAAAGAATATATCGGCTCACTGCTGTGTCTGCGTTATCTTCGATCTGATATACTACATCATTTTTTTCTCTGTTGATTTCGTTTAGCATAAGAAATTAATATATTTAGAAACAGTATTTTGTTTTTTGTTGTTAACACATAAATATGTAGACAAAGAAAAAAAGTCTTGCTTTGCCGCCGATTCTGATACGGGCAAGACTATACCCACTCCGCAGTAATGTTGCACCCTCTTATGCAGATTATATCGCAACTTATAAGCGAGGAAAGCTGAACGGCGAGATAGATTTTTCACTGTATTATTCAGGCTCGATAATCTTTGGCCGTCAATTTTTCCCGGCCATCAATTATTGCTCTGATATCGTCAAAAGCTGTTATTGACACACCAGAATATTTTGGTTAGCCTGTGGTGATGTTATGGTTAACCAAAATGCGTGAGTGTGGATGAAGAAACAAATTCTGCAACTTCTCAGGCAAAATTCGCATCAAATATCAGGGGAAAAGCTCAGCTCTGTTCTGGGAGTTTCTCGTGTAACTGTTTGGAAACATATAAAAGGGTTGATTTCCCACGGCTATGATATTGCTGCAACAGCCAAAGGGTATCGGCTGGTGGACGAGCCCGACACACCGTTCGCCTGGGAAGACCCAGAGAGGTCTGAGAGGATACATTATTTCGAATCAGTGGGGTCCACCATGGACGTGGCTCGGGACCTGGCCCGTAAAGGGTGTCCACATCTTTCAATAGTCGTGGCCGATCTTCAGGGGGAGGGGCGCGGTCGGATGAGGCGGGTCTGGCACTCTGATGATGGTGGGTTGTATTTTACGATAGTTTTACGCTTAGCCATGCCACCCCAGCATATCGGACGGGTGAATTTCTATGCCTCTTCAATTTTGGCGGAAACCCTGCGAGAAGATTATGCGGTTGAAGCAAATGTTAAATGGCCAAATGATATTTTAGTGGACGGCCGAAAGCTTTGCGGCATGCTGTCAGAAATGGAAGCTGAAGGTGAGATGGTAACTTTCTTAAATATCGGTATCGGTATCAATGTAAACAACGATCCTACACTGCTCGAACCAGAGGCAATGAGTCTCAAGAAACTATTAAATAGACCAATAATTCGGAAAGAATTACTGAGGGCATATCTTAACAGGTTTGAGCAAAATTTGGATTTTGCCATGTCGGAGGCTGTGATCGATCGGTGGAAAACATACAACGCTACTTTGGGGCACTCCGTTACGGTGGTAACCCATAACGAAACTGTTGAGGGAATTGCAGTTGATGTAGATTCGGATGGTGCTCTTTTAGTTGAGCAGGCAGATGGCACGATTAAAAGAATGATTTATGGTGACTGTTTTCATGAGTGAAATGGGGCAGTTTAATTAATTTCAAGAATGTGATGATATATGAATATTTTAAATGATACCCGAATGATGGTTCTGGCTGCGCTCTTTGCAGCACTGATTGCTGTGGGGGCTTTTATCGCCATCCCTATCGGCCCCGTACCAATTGTTTTGCAAAATTTTTTCGTACTTCTTACCGGCCTGTTGCTGGGACCGCGGTGGGGGCTTGCCGCGTGCGGGGTATATCTTTTAGCTGGTGCCCTGGGGCTGCCAGTATTTGCCGGAGGCACAGGCGGTATAGGCCGTTTCTTTGGGCCGACGGGAGGGTATTTGCTGGCCTATCTGCCAGCGGTGTTCCTCACTGGCTGGATCTCCCAGAACAGAAAAAAAGCCGTCATCTGGGATACTTTTGCCATGGTTCTGGCAAGTATAGTGGTTTACGCTATTGGGGTAAGCTGGCTTAAATTTTCTACCGGCATGGCATGGTCGAAGTCTTTGGCGGTGGGAATGTTACCATTTTTATTGGGAGATGCCCTTAAGATCGCTGCTGCCATTGTCGTTGCAAAAACCGCAAGGCCGATGATAAGTCAGTATTCAAATTCCGGTCGGGTTCGTGGGCAGGAGATAATAGAAAAATCTGGCTATGAACATAATTGAAGTCAGAAATCTGAGCCATAGGGCGGTTGATGGCAAACTGATTCTTGCTAATATTGACCTGGCCATAAAACCGGCTGAGTTTGTTGTGGTGGCTGGTGCCAACGGCTCGGGAAAATCTACCCTGTTCAAACATCTTAATGGTCTGCTGCTTCCTTCTGAGGGAGACGTTCTAATCGATGGAGTGGCGGTTGAGGATGATTTTAAACGAGCCCGAAAAATGGTAGGAATGATCTTTCAGGACGCCGATAGCCAGATTGTCGGAGAGACTGTTTATGATGATGCTGCTTTTGGGCCTGAAAATTTGGGTGTACCCCTGGATGAGGTGCGAGAACTTGTAACTCGGACTCTGGAGCTGGTGGGTCTCTCCCATCTCAAAGACATGGCACCGCACCTCCTTTCCGGGGGAGAAAAACGCCGCCTGGCTATAGCCGGTGTTTTGACAATGAAACCCAAAATTCTGGTTTTTGATGAACCTTTTTCAAATCTGGATTATCCGGGAATCAAACAGGTGCTGTTGCAGATGGCGACCCTTCACCGCAGTGGGCATACTATAGTGGTATCTACACACAATCTGGAAACAGTTTATGGCCTGGCGGATAGAATGATCCTTATGCAGGCTGGTAATATAGTTAAAGACGGTTGTTTTGAGGATTTATTGTCATCTGTGGAAGAGTTCGGTATTCGAATGCCCGAAGCGACACGGCTCGGAAAAAAGGTCCAGCCATGGCTAGCACAGTAGCATTTAATTTTCGATACGGCACAAGTATCCTGCACCGCCTGGATCCTCGGGTTAAAATAATTTTTTTAGCCCTCATCAGCCTCAGCACTCTCAACGCAGGCTCGGTTGGCTTATTGGCGTTGAGCCTACTCTTTGCGGTTCTTGCCGTGGATATCCGTCTTCCCGTTAGTAAGATAGCCTTTGAATTGCGTTATTTTGGTGTTTTCATTTTTTTTGTCTTCATCACCAGGTGTTTGACTGAACCGGGTGACCCGTTTTTGACTTTTAAATTTATTACGGTTACCGAGCAGGGTCTGGCGGAAGGTTCACTGGCCTCCTGGCGATTGGCACTGGTTATTGTGATGGGCCTCTTGCTGTCAGTCTCAACACGGCCAAAAGAAATTCGCACAGCCGTAGAGATTCTCTTTGGGCCGATCCCTTTTCTTCCTGAAAAACGAATAGCAGTTATGATAGGGCTCATTGTCCGGTTTATTCCGGTGATCCTTCATCTTACCCGGGAAATGTCAGAAGCTCAGCGGGCGAGAGCCATTGAGCAGCGAAACAATCCAATCTACCGTGCTTCTCATTTAGTATTGCCGGTTATGCGGCGTATTGTTGATCGAGCGGATCGGTTGGCAAACGCTATGGAAGCGCGATGTTTCGATGAGAATCGTCCTACACCACCTTTAAAGATGGGTCTGGCTGATTGGCGGGCCATGCCGGTGGTCTTGTCGGTCTGCCTTCTGTTGGTTTTAGCCTAACTTATTGATGCGCTGTCCCCTGGGTTTGGATGTGAACCTTTTCGAGTTGCTGTTTTTCTTCTCATATTTGAACAGCTAAAATGCGGCGTGAGGTTATGCACTTCAGGTTATGCACGTCATTTGATTTTAAAATTAGAATAGTTTACTGCCGATCTTTGCATTTGCGGCAGGTGACACAAAAGTGGCCTCGCCGCTTTCTTTTTTAGGATATTGCACACCAATAATCAACACCTCCGAAATAACTGGGCCCATTGGTCTCGGCTCGAAATTCAACACCCCGAGGACGAGTCTGTCCTTTACTTCCTCGATGGGGTGAGAGGTAAAGCGACCAAAGCTCGTCCTCCTGCCGTATTTACCAAAGTCCACCACCATCCGGTATGTCTGTTTATGGGTTCTGGTTTCCAGTTCAACTTCGACAACCCTGCCAACTCGTATATCAAGTTTTGCAAATGAATCATCAAAGGAAACAACGGGTTTTATTTCACTGGCCATTGAGAGTTACTCGTGATTTAAGGGTTATTCTTGTGTGCTACTTACTGTTTCTCTTTTTTGCGCCTTCTGTTTTAACTTAACGGGGTTGGCATGGGAGCAGGGTACTGCAGCGAGACATTTACCACACACATCGGCATAGCCCAGATCCTTATATGCCGCAACATTTGTAAGGAGTTGAGCGTAACATTTGAATCGATCAAAGGAGTCTTCAAAAAGGGCATCGTTAACACATTTGCGGACACACTTTTTACAAGTACTGTCAAATTTCTGGAGACAAGCTTCTGTTTCAGGACGGGAATCCGGCTCTATAGCTGCCGAGGTGATCAGACTCCCGATTCTCCCGCTACAACCTTTGTCGGTAATCAACATATTGTTGAGACCAAATCTCCCTAGTCCGGCGATAAAAGCGATGTGTCTGTGGGACCAGTTGCTGACTAGTTTATCTTCAATCCAGTTATGGGTGGGGGGAATGGTTACCACTTTTTCTCCGGAATCTTCGAAAAACGTGGTTATGTGCAAACTGAGTTGTTTGATCAGCTCATTTGTTTCGATATAGCTGACAGCCCATTCCGGTGAACTTAACTGCTCTGTAATGTTCGAAGCTCCTACTGACCTGGAAAAGGGCAGGAAGAAAGAAATTACCGTTTGAGCGTTCGGCAGCAAATCCCGTGGAACTGCGTGGCTGGAAACTACTGCTATTTTCAACTCCTCAAAAAGTGGGTCTTCAGCCGCTGCAAACCTGATCAGCGGTAAGCCCCAGCCTGTTGATATATCATCTTTGTCCTGATATTTAGCAACGAAGTCTTCAATTTCTTGTATCGTTTTGTCTTTCATGACTGTTTTTTTATCTCTCCTGGGAAGTAGTCCATTTCTTATACTTGGTTGTGTTTAAGGGACAAACGACTGTTCAGGAATAGCTTAAAGCAAGAAACTCACTCCGTCTTGAACAAAATTGACATTGAGGAGCCAAACGAACAAAAAAATATGGGAAGGGGAGGAACTACTCAAAAATGGAAGTTAATCTGGGGACAGCTCTTTTACCTTCATAGGTGTAAAAAGAAAGGAAGATAACGATGTTGTTGTGTAGCGATGGGTAAAGACAGGGCTGTACGGGGAGAGACAGCCCTGTACTTTTAAAAGAAAAAATTTTATACGGCTACTTCTTCTTATTCTTTTTGCTTTTCTTTCCTTTTTTGTCAGCTTTCTTTTTATCTTTCTTCAGCTCTTTTTTCTTGTCACATTTCTTCTTGTCGCACTTTTTCTTATCACATTTTTTTTTGTCGTCTTTTTTCTTCTTGTCTTTTGCCATGATTTCCTCCGCCTCTGACTGTTTTTGAGTTGAGTATAGAATAATAACAGTAATATAATATATCCTATAGCTGTATTATATTACTGCTATTATCAGATGGTGTGCCATCTTGTCAAGGTGACAATATGTACAATGGTAATATTATATGGTAATATTACAAGTGGGTTACCTCTAAAAAACGCGCCTGGGGGTGTTGAAATGGAAAAAAAAAGAATGTAAATATATGACTTTTATAGAATTTAAGAAAATGTTGCTGGATGCAGAGATCACACTGCCAAAATTTTGCAGACTCATCAAAGTTAGCGATAAAAATATCCAGTCATATAAAAAGAAAGGAACAGTGCCGAACACAATAGCTGTTATTGCTTTATGTTTTGCCAGATTGCATCAAGAAAAAATAGATTATCGTCCTTTGATTGAAGGTCTGAATCTCAAAAAACAAACCAAGAAAGGTGGATTTAAAAAAAAGCCAAGCAAAATTAATGAAATACCTTTAAAGTCGAATGAGGCTGATACTTTGCTTGAAGATGCTTCTGATAAAAAAAAGAATGAAACGACTTGAAGGGGAAAATTCCTTCGTGGGCGTTAGCATAAATTTTACAAATCGCTGACTCATTTATAACTTAATCTTAACAAATCCATTCTATCTACCGAGGCAGTAATATTAATCCCTCAATGCACAATTTAGAGTCCTTTCTCAAACATCTTCAGTCAGGACCTCCTTTTTAGTGCATCACACTCAGATCGAGGGGATAAACAGGCGGAGATTTTTCCCCTGAAAAGATTATTTATAAAGACTCACTTTGGGAGAAAAAAGAGTGGCAAAAAGCCCTGTGTACTCTTTAGAGCAATCGGCAGTTATTCCTTTTATTATTAAAAAAGGGATAACCGAGATAGTCCTTATTACTTCCAGCTCAAATAAAAATTGGGTTATCCCAAAGGGAGGAATCGAAAGATGGATGACTCCTGAAAAATCCGCTGCTAAAGAGGCGTTAGAAGAGGCGGGAGTTATAGGTGTCGTTTCAAAGACGATGGTTGCCGAGTACGAGTACACAAAATATGGTGCCCCTTGTCACGTTGGAGTGTACCCTCTTGCCGTCTCAAGAGTATTAGCCAGCTGGGAAGAGATGAAAAAGCGAGACCGTCGAATTGTGGAAGTAAGTAAGGCTATAAGATTAATTAAAAATGAACAAAAAGCAGTTCTTGAAACTTTTCAAAAAATGATCCCAAAGTTCGTGAGTTCGATCTAATACGCCACATACGTATTATCAAGCATAGTATGGAGCTCAAAACCGAACTCTGACCAAATACTCTTAATCCAGGAAAACAAAAATCCCTGATGAATGAGATCATCAGGGACTTATTATTAAAGAGCAGGATACTCCCGATCATGGTTGGCAGATCGGGTGCACCCCACTCAAAGCTACCAACTATCGCCAAGAACGAGACTTAAGTCCATACATTTTTCCCGTTCAATTTCTGTGAGATCTTCACCTCTTTTTAAATTCTCAAGATCGCCAGCATAACACGCATATTCTTTACCATTTTTATCGTGTACGAAGACCATGCTTTTATATTCATTTGAAATTATTTCGCCCCTCATACTCATAGTGTCACCTCTAAGTTTAGTTGAATATTTGTGCAATTAAGGTCAACACCGAATTTGGTTCTAAACATTTGCCATCCATGATTTCATCTCTCGCTGACCTGCTTAAACATTATGAACTCTAGTCACAATCGCAATAGGTAGAGAACGATAGGTAATTGATAGTGTTTATTGCTGATATGATGGGCGGTGATTGAGAATATGCCCTGGGTATCCTGATATTTTGAGATATTAATATCCAATCAGGATATACTGTAATATGGTGCTCTAAGGACAAACTGATGATTCAAAAGGCTAAATAAATTTGGGTTAATAGATAAAAGAGATGAAGAAACTATCAATAGCATTCATATTATTCTTAACGGGGTGTGTTGGACTACCTGAGAATGTAAAACCCGTTGATAATTTCGAGTTAGAGAAATATCTGGGTAAGTGGTATGAAATTGCAAGACTGGATCATTCATTTGAGCGAGGGTTGTCTCAAGTAACAGCAGATTATAGTTTGCAGGATGACGGCGGTGTCAGAGTATTGAATCGTGGCTTCTCTGTTAAAAAAAACTCCTGGAAAGAAGCCGAAGGGAAAGCGTATTTTGTGAAGGGATCTGATCAAGGTTACCTGAAAGTTTCTTTCTTTGGTCCCTTTTATGGGTCTTATGTTGTTTTTGGTCTTGATCATGAGAATTACCAATATTCACTCGTAAGCGGACCTGATAAATCGTATCTGTGGATTCTGGCTAGAAGTCCAGTAATTAAAGAAGATATAAAAAATATCCTCATAGAAAAAGCAACGACATCGGGTTTTGACACAAGTAAATTGATATTTCCCGCTCAGAGTACTATGCCTAATAATGCTGATTCAGCAGGCGATAAAAACGGGGCAAATGATTAGAGGAATTCAGCCAGCCCACTTCGTTCTTTTGAAAGGTGCTAAACGTGACTAAATGGGATCGCGATTTGCAGGCTAGAGGGTATGGACAAAGACAACATCTTTATCGACAATATCCTGGCTAGTATCAATGATCTGTTGATGATGGGTGAAAAGAATTACCTGGTTTCTGGTTGACAGTTTGGCAAGGGCTTGCAGAGTCGCTTTTGATCGTTCGTCATCAAAGTTGATTAAAATATCATCGACTATAAAGGGAATTGGTTCGTTCGATTCCAAACGATACTCCAAGGTGGCGAGGCGCAAGGCGAGGTAAAGCTGGTCTCTGGTGCCAGAGCTCATACCTTCTACCGGCACCCGTATATCGCCAGGACGCATGCCGATGAGAACAGGTGCACCTTTGTCGTCAACATCTGTTCGTAATCCTATAAAAGAGCCGAGGGTCATTTCACGAAAGTACCTGGAAGCTATGGTGAGGACCGGATCCTGATGCTCTTCGCGGTAACGTTCAATTTCAAGCTGCAATATTTTAGAGGCCAGTTTTACCAGGGCATATCTCTCTGATAATCGCCGTATCTTTGCCAGCTCCTGCTCCATTTTTTCGGTTATTTCTGCGGCCTTGGCGCTACCGTCCATTGCAGCAAGTTTGTTGTTTTGTTCGCCAATGAGCTGGGAAACCCTGTTTATCTCGGGGTATATTCTTTCACTGATATCATGTTTATGCGACTCAATCTGGCCGGGTAACTCGTCGACATTGATCTCAGCGGCCTGCCTGACGATTTCTTTAATTTCGACACCGGCTCCAATTTTGGCCAAGTTTGTTTTTGTATCGGAAATCTTATCTGTTAATTTTTGAAATTCATCGAATTTTCTGGTTACTGCCGCAAGCTCTTCAGGTTGTTTGCTTTTGGCAATTTGGAGGATCTCGTTCATTTCTTCATTGGCAGCCAGCAATGTCTTTCTGGCTTCTGCAACCTCAGTCTGTAATGCCTCAATCTCCTGTGAGAGTTTATCATGGAATGCGCCGTCCTTTTGAGATTGACCGAGCAAAGTGCGCATCTGTAAAATTGCCTGGTCAAGAGGCGTGTCTAACTTGTCAGGAGCCACCTCAATGAGCAACGCCTTGACATCATTCACCAGATCCATGGTGTCGCGGTCAATTCCGTCAATGCGCTTTCTAAGGTCAGCGGCTTCTTTCGCCTTATCAAAGCAGGTTTGGAGGATGTCGAGAAGGTCAATCGCCTCATACGTGGAGATCTCGCCGGTCAGGCTAAGCCCGGAAATCGTTTTAGCCCATTGCAGCTGCCAATTAGCCAAAGATTCCTGAGCAGCTGAAAGCTCTTCTTCAGCCTGGTTAACACTCTTTAGTGCTGTTTTCTGACTTTCAGTGAGTTTTTGGATTTCCGCCTGTTGGTGGGCAAGGGAGTCAATTTTGGCCTCTGCAAAAAAGATGATTGGGCCGAGCGTTTCCCCAGATGGTATTTCCTGCGAGTTCATCTTCTGAAGCTCGTGTTGAACGGCCTGCCTGTGATTTTGTCGCTGCTGAACATTTCGCCCAATTTCTTGCTCTTTTTTTACTATGTCATC
>Ga0209692_10002732_pt1 | contig 18401 bp, 9 predicted proteins | sample tdDd472_FD_187129 | JGI IMG/M metagenome (GOLD analysis project Ga0209692, IMG submission 187129) | Marine sediment microbial communities from the Atlantic coast under amendment with organic carbon and nitrate - tdDd47.2 (SPAdes)... | ecosystem: Environmental > Aquatic > Marine > Coastal >...
CGGAAGCCCTGCGCCTTCCGAAGAGCGCTTTGAACAGGATGAGGAACGCAGCCTGTTTGCCGTCATCAACACACTTGAAACCGAAGTGAAAGAGCATATGGCAAAAGGGCGTTATGCTGATGCCCTCAACGCCCTGGCAGGTACCAAGCAGGCGGTTGATGACTTCTTTGACAGCGTTATGGTTATGGCGGAAGACAATGACATCCGTATGAACCGCATGGGGCTGCTCAACAGACTGAATAATCTGTTTGCAGATCTGGCGGACTTCCGGAAGGTCAACGTCAAGAATTAGCCCTGAACCAACCTTAAAAATCAAAAGCCCCGGTCATATGGCCGGGGCTTTTGTGCGTATGTGGGTCGTGCTATATTGCTGACCGCTTGAAACCCTCCCCAAGCACTTCGACGGTGTTGGTGACGGTGGTGAAGCTGTTGGGGTCGATACTGTCTACGATGCCTTTTGCCAAAGAAAGCTGGCGCGGCGAGATAATGCAGTACACAATTTGCTTGGCCTCGCCCAGATAGCCGCCGTGACCATCCAGCAGGGTGACGCCCCGGCGCAGACGATGCATCAGGCCTTCAGAGACTTCCCGGGGATGCTCGGTGATAATCATCAGTGCCTTGTTGGTTTCCAGCCCCATGATGGCTTTGTCCATGGCCCAGGACTCTGCAAAGATGGAAAAGGCGCTGGCCATAGCTTTTTCAAGGGTGAACTGGAATCCCAGCACCATGATGATGATAACGTTCATGATGCTTTGGGCGGTGCCAATGGTCATGGAGTATTTCCGGCGCAGAATGGCGGCGATAATGTCAGTGCCGCCCATGGAGGCACGGGCTCTAAAGGTGAGCCCCACACCAATACCACCAATCACACCACCAACTATGAGGGCCATGTACAGATCCGGCAGAATATTCATGTCCGCCAGAAAACCAGTGGCTTCAAGGCAGACCGAAAGGGCGATCATACCGATAAAGCTCCAGATGGTGAACTGACGGTCAATCATGAACCAGCCCAGGCCAAAAATAGGAATGTTGAGGATCAGTACCCACACACCAAGCCCAATGGATGGCACCAGGTAATGGGCCAGCAGGGCAATACCGCTGACACCGGCGGTCAACAGGTTGTGGGGCACAAGAAAAGCGTTTACCCCCACAGCCGTTATGAGGCAGCCAAAGAACACCAGCAGCAGTCTGCCGATGACTTGTCCTGTGGAGGAATCGATTTTACCGCGCAGTTGGGTTAACAGAAGCATGTTCTTCTCCGTACTTCTCTTCAAAGGTGTGTCAACTAACGTGGCAGCTGGCCGACCAATGCCTGGAACGACATGGCAGGGTCAAGGCGGGCGCCGAAACCGCGGCAACTCTAACCATTAGGATTTTAAAGGCAAGCAAAAAACGCATGGAAACGGGAAAATTTTACTTTGTTAACATTTGTTGTTTGATAGCAAGGTCAAAAGTGGGGAAATCATATCATTGCGGTAGTCAATTTCCTTGTGTTTATCCATTCTCATTCTTACTATTAGAAAGAATGTTGGATACGATTTGGGACTGAAAAATGTTTCTGTTAATGTACGGGGTTTCCCGGGGAGTGAGAACATGGAGTGGGACAGTGTAAGAGAGTGGGCTGGACGTGAATTACAACGTCCATTATTTTCAATTGCCGGGACTGAAGTGTCTATTGTTTCTGTTATTGCCTTTGTGCTCATTATTCTTTTTTCATTTGTGATTTCCATTATTGTTCAGCGGGCTGTCAAACATGCCCTTAAATCGCGTCTGGGGCAAAAAGAGGGTACTGTAGCTGCCATACTGCGTCTTGTTCATTATGTGGTTATGCTGATTGGTTTGGGCATTGCTTTGCAAACAATTGGCGTTGATATGAATGCTTTGTTCGCAGCCGGTGCGATTTTTGCCATTGCCATCGGTTTTGCTATGCAGAATATTGTTCAGAATTTTGTTTCAGGCATTATCCTGCTCATAGAAAGAAGTATTAAACCCGGCGATATTATTGAGGTGGATGGGAAACTTTTGACAGTCGTTCAAATGGGCATAAGAACCACCATGGGGCGCAGTTTGCATGAAGAAAATCTGATTATCCCCAATTCCATGCTATCTCAGTCATCTGTAAAGAATTTTACTCTTGAAAATGAGCATTATTGGATCGGATCGCAGGTGGGGGTAGCTTATTCATCGGACATAAAGAACGTTATTGAGGTGTTGACGGAAACCGCCCGAAAGTTTTCCTGGCGGGTTATGGATAAAGCGCCAAATGTTCTTTTGACGGAATTTGGCAGTTCCTCGGTAAATTTTGAAGTATGGGTAGCAATTCCAAATCCCTGGCGGAAACGTTTCTTTTTGTCGGAATTGAACAAGGCAATCTGGTTCGCTTTGCAGGAAGCGAAAATCACTATCGCATTTCCCCAGGTTGATGTGCATCTGGATCAGAATGTCACCGATTCAGTGCGGTCTATTGGCAAAACCGGCTAAACACTGCCCAATATATAGAGGCGTTGGTGAACGATTAAGTGTCAGTAAATTATCTCCGAAACCCTCTTTGATACTTTCGTTCAAACTCCTATAATCCTTGACAATTACACCTTTTCGTTACTACTCTATCCCTCCACAGGAATACATAATGATATTCCTGTATTTGGATTCGGCATCACGTATTCCCCGATGGCATTTCGCATAAGGGGGAATGAAGTACCGCTTTTACAGAAAGGAACCAGCCCGTGTTGTATCGGATGTTTTCCCGCTGGGCTCATATAGTACATTGTCACCCCTGGATGATCATCATTGTTGCCTTTACCATTGCCGGCACCGGGGGGTATCTGGCGTCCAATATCGCCATTAAAAGCGACTTTGCATCACTGCTGCCTGACAACGCCCAGAGCGTAAAGGATCTTCGGGCGATTTCGGATCGCATGGGAGGTATGGGGACTCTTATTCTGGAGGTGGATGGCGAGGATCTGAAGGCAATGCAGCGCTTTGCCGATGTGGTGGTGGGCAAGCTCAAAACATATCCCAAAGAGGAAATTCGTTTCATCGATTATAAAATCGATCGCCAGAAAGCTTTTTTTGAAAAGAACAAGTTTCTGTATGTCAAACAGGAAGAACTGGAGGACATGCGGGATAAGCTCAAGGAGCGCATCCGCCGTGAAAAACTCAAGGCCAACCCGCTGTTTGTAAGCCTTGACGATGATGAGGATGAGGCGGGCGAAGATGCGCTGAATTTTGAAAAGCGCCGTGAAGAGTACGAGGCCAAGGGCCGTAAGTTTGACAAATTCAAAGATGGCTATCTGACCTCTGAAGACGGCAAAACGCTGCTGATTGTCATCAAGACCCCGGGCACTGCCACGGGAGTTAATTTTGCCGGTTACATCGTTGATAAGATCAGCAAGGATATTGATACGCTGAATCCTGCCAGCTTCCATCCCAGCCTGAATGTATATTATACCGGCGGCCTGCAAACACTGCGGGAAGAGTACTATGCCCTGCGGGACGATATTCTGGTGACTTCAAATCTCTGTGTGTTGCTGGTGCTGCTGGCGGTGGCCCTGTATTATCGCTCCCTGCGGGTTACGCTGATATTGTGCACGGGTCTGCTGTCCGGTGTATTGACCACCTTTGGTTTGGTGTATCTCCATATTGGATACCTGACTGCGGCCACGGCGTTTCTTGCGGCCATTGTTGCGGGTAACGGTATTAATTTCGGCATATATTTTCTGGCCCGGTATATGGAGGAACGACGAAAGAACGATCCGGTTCCCGATACCCTTGCCCGGGCCATGACAGGTACAGTCAAGTCCGTGGCAACTGCAGCCTTTGCCGCTGGTGCTTCCTATGCGTCTCTGATGTTTACTGATTTTCGGGGCTTTAACCAGTTCGGTTTTATCGGCGGTGTGGGTATGATTCTGTGTCTGGTTTTTGCCCTTAGCCTTAACCCCGCGCTGGTTGTGATAATGGAGCGTTACTTTCCCATGGCCCGGGAAGATGCCTCTGTCCCCCCACGCGGTCGCATTTTTTCCAATGCCGCCGCATGGCTGGTGGAACGCTATTCCCGCCCTGTGTTGTTTGTGGGTACTGTGTTGCTGGTCGTATCTGCGGTTGTGCTGGTGCTGTTTTTGCGTGATCCCTTTGAGTATCGTTACAAAAATCTTCGCAACCAGTATTCCCGGCACGAAGGTTCAGGCGCCCGCAGCACCAAAGCCGAAAGCATTTTAGGAGAGCGTTCATCGCCTCATGTGATTCTGGCGGACAATATCAAGCAGGTGCCTGCCATCAAAGAGGTTATGGAAAAGCATTTTGTCAATGTTGATGACCCGGACAAGCGCATCATTAAGGAAGTTCGTACGATTTATGATGTTCTGCCCGGTGGGCCGGAAGAGCAGGATACAAAGCTGGCGGTTCTGAAGGATATCAGGGGTATTATCGAGAAGAACAACTTCGATTTTCTCAGCGATGAAGATAAGGAACTGCTTGATGAACTCACGCCGCCTGCTGACCTCACGCGTCTTTCCATGGACGATCTGCCAGTGGAATTTTTGCGGCAATACATTGAGGATGACGGCACCAAAGGTACGCCGGTGTTTGTGTACATGGCTGACGGCATGAGTGTCTGGGATGGTCATGATCTGGAGAAATTCGCCGATGCGGTTCGCGAAGTGAAACTTGGCAACGGCGAGCTGGTACGCTCTTCGGGCCATGCTGTTATCTTTACCGATATGACTAACTATGTGTCCCGGGAAGGCCCTTGGGCGACCCTGGGCGCGTTTATTTTTGTGACCCTGGTGATTATCATCGCTTTTCGCCGGTTCCATCATTTTTGGGTGCTTGCGGCTTCCATGGGAGCCGGTGTGTTGCTTATGATGGGCATTGCCGTGGTGGCGGGGCAGAAGATCAACTTCCTCAATTACATCGCCATTCCTATTCAGTTCGGTATTGGCGTTGATTACTCGGTGAATATCTATACCAGGTTTTTAGAGGAAGGCCCGGGCTCAATTGGACGGGTACTGCGCTCCACCGGCGGTGCGGTAATGATAACCAGTATGACCACCATTATCGGGTATGGCGCGTTGTGGTTCTCCATTAACGGAGCCATAAACAGTTTTGGATGGCTTGCCAATATCGGTGAAGTTGCCTGTCTGGCGGTGGCAGTGCTGTTGCTTCCGGCGTATCTTGCAACCCGCAGAGGCGGTTTACAGAGAAGCGCATGAAAAGAACGTTTGCAGCGTGTATGGTTGTGTATGGGGTAGTGCTGTGCATGGGAATGTCTGCACAGGCAGCGGAATGGGGATACGGCAAAACCCGGCCCGTGAATGAAAAAGATCATCTGCCACATCCTCACGATGACCTGAATTACATGGAGCAGTGGTCCGGCACCGTTGTCTATGGCAAGGATCACAACCTGAATTTCAATCTGCTGCATTCAAATCTGACGGTGAAAAAGAAAAAAGCCGTGTTTCGGGTGGAATACAACACTCCGGATGGCAAGACCCTTGAAGACGCAAGCCGATGCACTATTTCCTCCTCCTCGAAACCTGTGAAGCTGGTATGCGGGAAGGGGCTGATTCTGTGGTCCGGCAGTGACATGCAGGTACGCTACAAAAACGGTAAGACCAAAGTCCTGATGAAGATCACGCCTTTGGCAAAGCCGTTTCGTCCCGGCAGTGGTCGTCTGTATAAAGCAGGCAGTAAAAGCGATTTCTACGATTTTACCCTGATGATTCCCCGGGGAAAAGTCGTTTCAAAAATTAACGGTAAAGTACTGCAGGGCTATGGCTCTGTTGATCACAGCTATACAACCGTGGGATATCAAAAGATATCCCGCCACTGGATGCGCACCACCTATCATGATAAAGATGTATCTATCCTTTTTGCCGGGAACTGGCGTAAAAACGGCAGTTCCGCAGGGTGGCTAAGCATCGCGGATAACAACGGAAACACGGTTTCGGAAGTATCAGCCATGGCATTGTCACGGGTCTGGAATGACCCTGATAAAAAAGGATACGCCGTGCCCACCGGTTTGAAAATGACCGGGCCGCAGTCAACCATGACAGTGTCGGGCATGAAACTGAAGTCCAAAAAGGATATGCTGGCGAATCTCAGTAAGATGGAGGCCTTTGTGGCCCGCCGGTTCATGGATCCCATGCGATATGCTTTCAAGGCCACGGCTGCTATCGTATGGGGAGCAAAACCATTGAAAACCACCAAAGAACTGACGGTGGTTATCAAGCAAATGGACAAGTGATTCTGTGCTTAAGACCAGGCGCATCATGATTGAGAACCACAACATACGGGAAATACAGGCAGGAGTAGCAGTATGAAAATCGGAATGGCGAGCACCTATCCTCCCATGCGTTGCGGCATTGGCATTTATGCACAAAAGTTGCTGCGGGCCATGGCGGAAGAGCATCCCCATACAGATATATATGTCATTGGCGAGCATGGCACCGAAGATGACAGCCATGCAGGCGTGACGGCCTCTGCGGTGTATTCCCGCCATGGAAACTATGCCGACGATATTCTCAGGCAGGCACAGGCGCTTAACCTGGATCTTTTGCATTTTCAGCATGCACCGGATCTTTTCGGTGCCGATGATCGTTTGCCGGAATTGCTGCGCAGGCTGAAACAGGCGGGTATTCGCACCGCCGTTACGCTGCATACCGTGCATGAGGAAAAGCCGCTGCATAAAGTTGCATCCCGCTGGTCTCCGGTACCGTTTCACCGGGCTTTGGGCCTGTGGGCAGACACCATTGTGGTGCACCACAAGCAGGGTATGGCGGATATGTTGATTGCCCAGGGCATTGACGCAAAGAAAATCGCGGTGATTCCCCATGGCACCAGCCTTATGACTCTGGGCGATGTTACGGAAAGCCGTCGGCATCTGGGATTGCCCGAAGATGCGGTGGTTTTGACGTTCTTCGGATTTATTCACATTCAGAAAAATGTGCATACCGCAGTTGAGGCCTTTATCCGGGCCGCGCAAAACAATCCAAAGGCAGTGCTGTATATCACTGGTATGCCCTTTGAAAACCGCTGGTATAACCGGCTGTATATTCAGGCTCTGCGTACCCGCGCACGGCTCAAGGGTTTGGCGGACAGAATTATTATTGAGGATGCCTATATTCCGCCCGAGAATGTGGCCCATGTGTACACGGCATCGGATATCCTGCTGTTGCCCCACTGGCAGCGATATGGTTCCGCCAGCGGCGTATTTCATCAGTCCATCGGCGCAGGCAAGCCGGTATTGTGCGCCAAAGGCCCCAAGTTTGAGGATGGGTTAAAGCAACTGGCAAGTCATCCAGAGCTTATGCCCGCGCCCCTGAGCATTTCCCAGTGGACCACGGCCATTGATCTGCTGTTGCAGGACGAAACCCTGCGGGAACAGGTTACCCGGCTGTTTTCCGCATATGCCCATGACACTACCTGGGCAAAGGTGGCGCGAAAACATCATCAGGTATATGAGAAATCCGTAAAGGGGTAAAACTCAGGGGCTCACATCTTCGGCTGGTTGTTCTTTGCGTTTGGGTGAAAGACTCAGTAGCAGGATCAGGCCCAGTATCTGATAGAAAATCTTGCGCAGACGGCGCACGATTTCAAAGGACAGTCCCGCAGCGCTTGCCAGACCCAGCATGCCGAATATCAGGTATGTGCTGCCCTCAAGAAAACCTTCGCGGGCCGGAAGCACCATCAGCAGATAGTTTGCCATGGAGGTGGCGGCATAGACCATGGCCACGGTGGCGACGCCATTGGGCAGGTCAAGAGCCGTCAGGATAATCCAGACTTCCAGAATATTGAGAAGCCTGCCTATCAGGAGCCACGCGTTTGAGCGGATAAAATCCGCCGGGTGCTCGCTCATAAAGGTGCTCAGCCGCTGGTCAACGGTGCGCACGGGTTCAATAATACGATCTGAGGGTTTGAGAAATGCGGGCAGATGCGCCTGTAGCCAGCGTATGATTTTTTCCAGCATATGCAGTCGCAGCAGCACCAGAATAGCTGCGGTAACCAGCAGGATGATTGCCGCCAGGCCAAGGGCGGAATACCGCATGGTCGGTTCGAAGGCCCCGGCTGCAACGGGAATAATCGCCGCAAAAAACACCGCCGCTGAGGTCATCAGTACATGGAGATAGTTATACCAGATAAGGGAGGAAACGATCTCAGTTGCAGGTGCCTGGCCTCGCATAAGGTTGCCCTTGACAAATTCACCGGCCTGCCCGGTGGGCAGAGCGCCGCTGACCGACAGGGCCGCGATGCTGGATATCACTGTTTTTCCGTAGGCGGGTCTGGACTCGGGGCTGAAGGCAAAATACCAGCCCCGGGCCGAGGCAAGATTGCTGGCAAGTTCTGTCAGCAGTATAGGTATAAAGACAATGCCTACCCGGGTGAGCTGTTCCCACAGCGTTCCGGGGCCGACCTCAATGGTCAGTAGCACCAGGGCCACCAGGCCCAGGGCAAAAAAGACGATGTTAATCAGTGATCTGCTGGCTGTTTTCATGATGATTCTTATTGCGATGCACACGACCGTCCGTGGTCGGTCATGATGGAGGTATAGTTTTCAATCAGGTTCCGCGAATGCCGTTTCCAGAAACGTACTGTCTTCAGGTAGCGTTCAACCTGATCCGGATGATCCGCGCTGAGGTCATCGGTTTCCAGAGGATCGCGGTCTATATTGTATAGCTCTGAACGGTCGGTTTCGTCAATGTGCATAAACTTCCATGCACCGTCCCGGACACCGGCCTGTGCCGTGGGAGGGCGTCCCCCAAAAAAGATAAGCCGGTCATCGGTGGCAGTGGTAAGGTCGCGGCCCTTCATGGTTTTTGGTGGTTCAATGCCAAGCAGTCCCAAAATTGTTGGGGCGATATCAATATGACTGGTGGGGAAGTCGAGTTGTGGATTGATCCCGGCAAACTGGGGTCCGCTGAACAGGGCCGGGACATGGATGGCTTCCTCGTACACCATGGGGCCGTGACTAAGACTCAGGGGATGCTGACCAAAACCCTCGCCATGGTCGGAGATAACCAGCACAAGAGTGTTGTCCCGGAGTTTCATGCGATCAAGATGGTCATAGACCTCTTTGATTCTGTCATCAATATAGGTCATGCAGCGGCTGTACTGTTTGCGTTCGTTTTTCAAATTGGCGATTTTCGGTGGTTCGACACCTTTGTAGGTATAGGGATGATGTCCGGTAGCCATGCCGTACAACAGGAAAAACGGTGTGGTTGAATTTTTGTCGTGTTGCTGTTTCACCCAGTCAAACATAGAGGATATGGTGGCGGATTCATCCAGTCCCCAGGCATTCTGCCAGGCTTTTTCCCGGCCGGGCATATTGTACATATCGTACATTACATCAAGTTTGCGGTTGCGGTAAAAACGCAGTTGCCGGTCATAAGCCAGTGATGCGGACGTAAACAGGGCAGTGGCGTACCCATTGTGCTTCAGTACTTCCGGCAGACTCAGGCTGGGGATGGCAGGGTTGATATGGGTGATGGGCTGGTAATCGGGATAGGGGAGTTCCGAACACAGCAGGCTGAAGATGGCCTTCATGGTTTGAGGCCAGGTGGCGTAGTGCGATTTCAGGGTTGCGCTGCCGGTTTGGGAACTCAGTTTTTGTGTAAAGGGCATACGTTCCGGTTCGGCATTCATATAGGGCTGTGCCACCGATTCCAGCAGAACAATCACCACATTGGTTTTCTGCGGCAGTATGCCGGATAGCGGTGTTTCTGCATGTGGTGTGTCAGGTGTCTCGCCTGTAGGAACCAGTACGTCCGTTGGCGTTTTGGGAGCTTCACGCCGGGCCGTCAATGGGTTGTCGATACGGCGCTGCGGTTGCTCCAGGCTTTCCATGGACATGCAGTAGGGATCGTCGAAACTGTATTCTTCGGAAAGCATTGAGCGCACCGGAGGAACGATGTAGGATTTCACCAGCCATACAAAATGGCTGCGTTCCAGACCAAAGGTGTGCACCCGGATGCCGAATACCTCGCCGTTGCGTAAAAAAGGCAGCACCGCAATGGTGGTAATCATAAATGCCACTCCAAAAGAAACGCCGATGGTTTTCTTCAGGTGGGACATGCGCTGTAGCCTGCGGTTGATCCATGGCAGAAGCAGGGCGGGCAACAGGCCCGAAAACATTGTCAGCAAAAAAGTCTGATAGTTCAGAAACGGGGCAATGGAAACCCATATGCTGGCGGAATTTACGCCTTCCACGGCGTCCTCATTGAGGAACGCCAGTTCAATAGCAGCCTTGTCAAAGGGCGTGCCCACGCCCATCTGTACGCCGTAGCTGATGATCAGGTAAAATGCATGCCCAAACACCAGCAGTCCCAGCAGAATAAAGGCAAAGCGGGGTTTTAGCCGGGTAAGGGCATAGGAGGTCAGGATAATGGCCAGCAGGGCAAAGAGAATGGCTCCAAAGACATCCCATCCAAGGCACAGAAAACTTTTGCCAATGGTCTTGGCCGCACTGGTCTTTCCTTCAGCGCCGCTGATGGTATATGCCACCAAAGCGCCTTTTATCACCAGCAGGGTAAACAGTGACGCAATGACGGTGGACCAGAAGTATTGCAATTTTGAGATGTGTTTATTGTCAGACATGGTGTGTATATCTTGTGCGCTCCAAAGGCGGTGTTTGTGGTTTCATAAATTCGATTTAACGACTGTCGCCATACGATATCTGATGGAATACCGGGGCTTAGAGGCTCATCGTTCAATAACTGTACATGTCTACTCCCTATAAAGATGCTTGTCAACCGGCAGCAGTACAGAGTTGACAAGCAATGATCTCCCTGTGAAAATGCTTTGGAATATGGACATGCAAGCCAAAGCCGGTCTTATTGTGTCGGTCTTTGGTGCTGTAAAGGAGTGTAACATCGTGAATATCGTAACTGTGCTTATGGCCGGTGGGGTAGGAAATCGCCTGTGGCCTTATAGTACCCCGGCATTGCCAAAGCAGTTTTTACCCCTGGTTACCCCCGAAGAAACTCTTTTACAAACCACCTGGAAGCGGGTGGTGAAGTTTACAGAACCGGAAAAGGTACTGGTACTAACATCTGCCGCCTATGTGGATATTGTGGCGGATCAACTTCCGGATGTACCCCGGCAGAATATTCTTGGTGAACCGGTGATGCGCAATACCGCTGCAGCCATTTCCTTTGCCGCCATGGAGGCGGAGCGTCGCTGGCCTGGAAGTATCCATGTGGTGCTGCCCTGCGATCATGATATCGCTCCGGCACAGCGTTTTGTGGACACCATTACCACTGCCGTGGATTTGTGCAGGAAAGATAATAAACTGTACACCATAGGCATCAAGCCGACCCGCCCAAGCCCTGAATATGGCTACATAAAATCCCAACACAAAGATTACTGTGGCGATTTTCGTCATTTCGATGTGCAGCGTTTTGTTGAAAAGCCTGATGTCATCACAGCGCGGTCGTATATTGAAACCGGAAGATATTTCTGGAACGCAGGTATCTTTGTCTGGCAGGGTGCTGGCATCATGGAAGCTTTGAAGCGCTATATCCCGGAACATGTGACCATTATGGGCAGAGCCATAGAGGCCCATGCTCAATCCGATGCCGCAGCCTTTGAAAAGCATTTTGCGGATTTGCCTGCCATTTCCATTGACTATGCAGTTATGCAGCCCGCCGGTGAGGAAGCTATGGTGCGGGTGGTGGAAGGCGATTTTTATTGGAATGATTTGGGGGGATGGGAATCGGTATTTGATATTCTTAAACCAGATGATGCGGGTAATCGCAGCAATTATGAGCAGGTTTTTGGTGAAAGCACGGACTGTACCGTGTTTTCTTTCGGGGACGGTCATCGTTTTGTGTTACATGATTGCGCTGATATTGCAGTGATTCATACCAACAACGTTACGGTGATAAGCAGCCGGAAGGCTCTGGTCAACGTGCCGGGGCTGAAAAACAAAGTGACTGCGGCCATGGATGGCGATGACGATATTTAAATCCAGCGATATTCGGGGGCGGTATCCAGGGGAAATCAACGAAACATTTGCCCTTCGTCTGGGGTATTCCCTGCGGTCGGCTTTGCAGTGCGATGATGCCCAAAGCAGGCGCATTGCAGTGGGGCGTGACGCCCGGGACAGCTCGCCACAATTGGCTCAAGCCATCATGCAGGGCATAGAAGACAGTGGTCTGGTGGCGGTGGATATTGGCTGTTGCGCCACGGAGATGCTGTATTTTACAGTATTTAACTGGCAATTTGCCGGTGGTGTTATGGTGACTGCCAGTCACAATCCTTATGGATACAACGGATTTAAGGTAGTGGGGCAAAAAGCCATACCGCACATTTTAAAATCCTCGGATATTGTCGCCGATGATGCAATGGCCCGGCAATCCGGCAGCAGGGAGGAACTTGATCCTTCTACAGAATACCGGCAACTGGTGTATTCCTTTTGTCCGGGCCTTGATACGGGCAAAAAGCCCCTGATCGCCTGTGATCCGGGCATTGGCAGCGCCGGGGATATTCTGCGTACGCTGGACAGATGTAATCTGCATATGGTGCCACCTTTGGAAGAAGGAACTCTTACAGATGCAGCCTACAATCCCCTGTTGTCGGATCGTAGAACCCATACATCCAGGGCTGTGATTGACGCTGGCGCTGATTTTGGTGTTGCCTTTGACGGTGACGGCGACCGCTGCATCTTTTTTGATGAACACGGCGAGTACATTGAACCCTACTATATTGTGGGTTTGCTGGCTGAACATGTGCTTATCCGCTGGCCGGGCAGCACCGTTGTGCATGACACCCGGTTGCTGTGGAATACCCGGCACATTGTGGAGAAACACGGCGGAACAGCTCTGCCCTGCAAAGGGGGACATGCCCATTTCAAGTTCATGATGGCCAAAACCGGCGCGGCATTTGGCGGCGAGGCCAGTGGTCACTATTTCTTCCGTGATTTCGGCAACTGCGATTCCGGTATTATCCCCATGGTGATGGTGGCTGCTCTTGTACAGGAAACCGGGAAGCCTTTGTCCTCCATGGTGCGTAACGCCCGTCGACGTTTTGTCTGCACAGATGAGATCAGTTTGCCTTTAAATAATCCGGAAAAGGTGTTGCAGAGGGTGGAGGAGATTCTTGCGCCGTCGGCCCTCAACGTTGATCATCTTGATGGTGTTAGTATGGAATTTGAGCAGTGGCGTATGTGCCTGAGAAAATCCGGCACCGAGAGTGTTGTACGACTCAATTTGGAATCCCGAAACGGCAAAGAGGGGTTGCAGCTTGCCATGGATACGGTGCTGCCGCTGCTGAAACCGGAATAGCCGTTTGCTTTAAGCAATAAAAAAGGGCATGGGAATATCCCATGCCCTTTTTGTGTATGGTTTCAGATCAGATGCCAACACACCCGCTGGTGCCGTTTTTGCCAATCACGGTAATGCCAAAGCAGCCGTCACCGCTACAGGCGCCTTCAAGGTCATCACAACTGTGTCCGGAGTTGTACCGCACTTCAACCCAGTAGGTTTCATCGTTTGATGATCCCCAGTCATCACTGTATTTGATGCAGGTGCATTCATCGGCTCCGGTCATGGTGCAGGGAGCGGGATTGCTGCGGGAACTTGCAATCTGTGTGCCGCAGGAAGAATACACGAACACGTCGTAGTCAATACCCGATGGCACATCCAGTTCAAAGTGTACGTCAAAGGAGCTGCTTCCAAAGCCGTCACATTCGCCGGTGTTGACATAGAACCATGTGGAGTTGTCTGTTACATAGGTGTAGGTGTAATCGAATTGGTCGGCGCAGATATAGTTTGTGTCATCCACGCACATCATGATCGAAGAGGTTGCACAGGTGTTGGGATAACTGGCGTGGTTTACCTCACAACCGTTGGAAATCACGCTATCACAGTGATCATAGCTGGTATCACAGGAATTGATGGTGCAGGAGCCGCCGCTGCAACCCACGCTGTCAACATGGGAAAGGTTGTTGCAGTTTGTGCCGCAGGTACCGCAATGCAGCACATTGGTGTCTGTATTGGCTTCACAGCCGTTGCTGGCAATGGTGTCACAATCATCATAAGGCGATACACAGTTGTCAATCACGCACATGGAACTGTCGCAGTGAGTATCCTGGGTATTGCTCAGGCTGTCACAGTTGCTGTTGCAGGCACCGCAGTGGGCAGTGGTGTTGGTTGTGTTGGTTTCGCAGCCGTTATTAACATTGGTGTCACAGTTTCCATAGTTGCTGTCGCAGGAGTCAATCACGCAGCTTCCGGCAGTGCAGTGGGTAGTCTGGACATTATCCAGCGCACCGCAATTGTTGGCGCAGCTGCCGCAGTGAGTATTGTTGTCATAGGTGTATGTCTCGCAACCGGTGGAGGCCAAACTATCGCAATCTCCCCAGTTGGTGTCACAGGAATCAATGATGCATGAGCCGCTGCTGCAATGGGTGGCATCAATATGCGACAGACCAGCACAGTCATTGGAGCAGGAGCCGCAGTGATTGTTGTTCAGATTGAGGTTAGTCTCACAGCCATCGCTTACCAGTCCGTTGCAGTTACCCCAGCCCGAATCGCAGGAGTCAATGACACAGCCACCGGCAGTACAGTGAACGGTATTCACATTGGGAAGTGTTGCGCAGTTGTTGCCGCAGGTGCCGCAGTGATTAACATGACCGGTAAGGTCGGTTTCGCAGCCATCACCCACACCGCCGGTGCAGTTGCCCCATCCGGAGTCACAGGCATCGATGACACAACCGCCACCGCTGCAATGGGTAACATCCGCATTGGACAAGAGGGAGCAGTTGGTGGAGCAGGCGCCGCAGTAATTGTTGCTGGTTAACAGATCCCGTTCGCAACCATCGGAATCCAGTCCGTTGCAGTTGCCCCAGCCGGAGTCGCAGTCGTCAACAACACACACACTGCTGGCGCAATGCACCGCAGAGCTGTGGTTCAGTGTGGTGCAGTCGGTTGTGCACAGGCCGCAGTGATCAGTGGTACTGGTAAGATCGGTTTCGCAACCATCCACGGGGTTGCCGTTGCAGTCGCCCCATCCGGTGTCACACTGGCTGATAACGCAGGTGCCATCGCTGCAATAGCCGGAAGTTACATTGGGCAGGGAACCACATGCCCGGCCACAGACGCCGCAGTTGTCGTCTGCCAGCAGGCTTTGTTCGCAACCGTCGGAGCCAAGTGCATTGCAATCGCCCCAGGTATCAGCGCAGGTGTCAACCACGCAATCGCCGCTGTCGCAGTGGGCAGTGTCGACATTGCTTTTGGCATCGCAGTCGTTGCCGCAGATGCCGCAGGAGGCGGTGAGCCCCAGATCGGTTTCACAACCGTCGGCGCCGCTGTGGTTGCAGTCATCCCAGCCACTGGCGCAGGTGTCCACCACACAGAGACCGTCGGTGCAGTGGGAAGCAGTAACATGGCCTTTGGTGCCGCAGTTATTGGCACAGGCTCCACAATGGATGGTGGTGGTATCCAGATTCATTTCGCAGCCATCTGCTACCACCACGTTGCAGTCGCCCCAGCCGCCTTCGCAGGAGTTGATAATGCAGCCACCGCTGTCGCAATCCACCACCGCGATATGATCCAGCAGGGTGCAGTTGGTGCTGCAGTTGTTGCAGGTCAGGGGGCTGCCCAGATCGGATTCACAACCGTTACCTGTTGGGGTGCCGATATCGCTGTTGCAGTCTTCAAAACCGGTAAGACAGCTGTACTGACAGGCACCCAGTATACAGGCGGTTTCGTCGTTGTTATGGAGATTCTGAGTACAGTCTTCACAGGAAAGCCCACAGTAAGATGTGTCGTTGTCTGCGCGGCACTGGTTGCCGCAGCGGTGGTAATTCACATCGCAGGCAATGTCGCAGCCTGAAGCTGTACACAGGGCACTGCCGTTTGCGGGAACCGTGCAGTTGTTGTTACAGGCAAGACAGTGGGTAATACTTGAGGATGTATCGATTTCACAGTAATCAGCCGTGCTGCCGTTGCAGTCGCCCCATGGTGCCGTGCACTCGTAGGAACAGACATAATCGGTATCCGCAGGGCTGTATACACAAGCCGCAGTTGCATGAGAACCGCCGGGAACGGTACAGGTCTGGCAGGCAACGCCGCAGCAGTCAACATCGCCGTTGGCCAGGCAGGCATCGCCTTCCCGGTGATAGCCGGTGTTGCAGGTGAAGTCGCAGCTATTGTTGCTGCACACCGCAGTAGCGTTGGCCGAGGCGGTACAGGTGTTGTTACAGCTTCCGCAGTGAGTAACGCTGGTGGGCAGGTATACTTCGCAGCCGTCGGCGGCCCCGCCGTTGCAGTTGTCGTAATCGGCCCAGCATTCGAAATCGCAGGCTCCGCCGGTGCAGACGGGGTTGGCGTTGTCGCGGTCCGGGCAGGCAAGACAGTCCACGCCGCAGTGGGCGGAATCGGTTTCCAGATAGCAACTGCTGCCGCAGCGATGGTAATCCGTGATGCAGGTGAAGTCGCAGCTGCCGCCGTTACACCAGGGATCGGCATGGGCCGGGGGCGTGCAGCTGATAAAGCAGCCGCCGCAGTTGTCCTCATCGGTGAGGATGTGCACTTCGCAGCCGTCCACGCCGCTGTCGCAGTCGCGGTATCCTTCAAGGCAGGTGAAGCTGCAGGAGCCGTCGGGGCAGGTGGCGGTGGCATTGGTCGGGTCCGGGCACAGGGTGCAGGAGTCACCGCAGTGATCCGGGTCGGTATCCGGGTAACACAGGTCGCCGCAGCGGTGGAACCCTGCGTCGCAGACAAAGTCGCAGGCGTTGTTTTCGCATACCGCCTGAGCATTTGTCGGAGGATTACAGATGATATCACAGCCACCGCAGTTCGCCACATCCGTGGGTAGATGAGCCTCGCAGCCGTTGTCGTCAATATTGTCGCAGGAATCCCAGTCGGCCCAGCAGGTGTAGGAACAAGTGCCGTCATCGCAGACAGCCGAGGCATGGGAACCGTCGGGAACGGTGCACTGAATGTCGCAGGCACCGCAGGTGGCGGTGGTGTTCAGGTCTGTTTCGCAGCCATTGCCGCAGGCATCATCGCAATTGCCATAGCCGGAATCGCAGGTGCAGCCGCAGGTGTAATCGCTGGCAGTGTCGTCCCAGATGCATTCCGCTGTGGCGTTGGGGCCAGTGGCGCAGGTAGTGCAGGCATCGCCGCAGCAGGTAATATCGCTGTTGCGCTCGCAAAGATCGCCAACCCTGTGGTATCCCTGATTGCAGGTAAAGTCGCACAGGCTGTTGGCGCACAGGGCTGTGGCGTTATCCGGGGCAGAGCAGGGGCTGTTGCAGGCTCCGCAGTGCTGTACATCGTCCGGGGTATGGATCTCACAACCGTCGGCGGCACCGCCGTTGCAATCTGCCCAGTCGTCCCAGCAATCGTATCCGCAACCGGTTGCTTCGCAGACCGGGTGAGCGTGCATATCGCTGGTGACGCTGCATTCGTTGCTGCATTCGCCGCAGTTCGTTACGGTATCCAGCGGGGTTTCGCAGCCGTTGTAACAGGCGGTATCGCAGTTGCCGAAGCCATCGCTGCACTGGCAGCCGCAAACAAAATCGTCTTCAGTATCGCTCCACTGGCACACCGGTGTCGAGTTTTCGCCGCTGGTGCAGCCAATGCAGGAGTCGCCGCAGCATTCAACTACGCTGTTGCGTTCGCAGAGATCTCCTACCCGGTGATACCCGGGATTACAGTTGAAATCGCACTGGCTGTTGCTACAGACGGGTTTGGCGTTTGCCGGAGCAGAGCAGGGGGCGTTGCATGCGCCGCAGTGGTTGACGTTGGTGGGCAGGAATATTTCGCAGCCGTTTTCAATGCCGCCGTCGCAGTTGTCGTAATTGTCCAGGCACTGGATGCCGCAGGTTCCATCGTTGCACAGGCGTGTGCTGTTGGGCCGTGATGGACAGGTAAGGCAGCTTGGACCGCAATGGTCAGGGTCGAAATTATCCATGCAGCTGTCATCGCCGCTGCAATAATGAGTACCTTCAAAGCAGGCAAATTCGCAGTTGCCATTGACACAGGTGGGGTCGGCGTTGGCAACAGTGGTATTGCAAACATGGTTGCAGGTGCCGCAATTACTGGTGTCGGTGTACACGCTGGTTTCGCAACCGGCTGCGGCGGTGCAGTCTTCCCAGCCGATGTCGCAGCGGTAATCGCAGGCATATTGTCCCAGATCGTTGTCCATGGCGCACATTCTGTCGCCATTGTCGCCTTCGGGACAGGTTTCGCAGCCGGGGCCGCAGTGGTCGGCATCGCTGTTGACATAACACTGGTCGCCGCACTGGTGATAGCCGTCGTTGCAGCTCCAGGAGCACGTGCGGTTGGCGCACAGGGGAGTGGCGTTGTCAGGCGCCTGACAGGCGGTGTCGCAATCACCGCAGGTATTGATGTCGTTGGCAAGATCAGCCTCGCAACCATTGAAGGAAGCGAGGCTGATCT